>OJRD01000041.1_pt1 | contig 117677 bp, 92 predicted proteins | sample 1599051 | NCBI WGS metagenome assembly OJRD01 (sample SAMN03922523, study PRJEB24848) | human gut metagenome | isolation source: stool sample | host: Homo sapiens | place: Germany | collected 2010-02 | reverse complement strand
GTTTTTGGAGGAAGGTTCGTCCGCTCCAAGTTAGTCGGGAGCTAAGGTGAGGCCGGAAGGCGTAGCCGATGCACAGACGGTAGAGATTCCGTCACCACCAAAAGAGTTAAGCACAGGGACACATTTGAAGTCTCAGAGCCGGGTGTTGGTTCCGGTAGAGATCGAGGGAAATTAGTACCGAAGTCTGGGATGGAAGATGGCGAGAAAAGCTGTGTGTATTTCTGAGGTGCCCGTACCGCAAACCGACACAGGTAGGTAGGAAGAAGATTCTAAGGCCAACGGGAGAAGGGTTGTTAAGGAACTCGGCAAATTGACCCCGTAACTTCGGGAGAAGGGGTGCTCCAGAGATGGAGCCGCAGAGAATCGGCCCAAGCAACTGTTTACCAAAAACACAGGTTTGTGCTAAATCGAAAGATGACGTATACGAGCTGACGCCTGCCCGGTGCTGGAAGGTTAAGAGGAGATGTGCAAGCATTGAATCGAAGCCCCAGTGAACGGCGGCCGTAACTATAACGGTCCTAAGGTAGCGAAATTCCTTGTCAGGTAAGTTCTGACCCGCATGAAAGGCGTAATGATTTGGGCACTGTCTCAACAGCCCGCCCGGCGAAATTGTAGTACCGGTGAAGATGCCGGTTACCCGCGACAAGACGGAAAGACCCCATGGAGCTTTACTGTAGCCTAATATTGGGTTTCGATGTTGCATGCACAGGATAGATGGGACACTGGGAAACAGGAGCTTTGGCTTCTGCGGAGTGGCCGTTGGGATACCATCCTTGCGATATTGGAATTCTAACCTGCGGCTCTGAATCGAGTCGGGGGACATTGTTAGGTGGGCAGTTTGACTGGGGCGGTCGCCTCCTAAAAAGTAACGGAGGCGTTCAAAGGTTCGCTCAGCTTGAACGGAAATCAAGCAAAAGAGTGCAAACGCAGAAGCGAGCCTAACTGCGAGACTGACGGGTCGAGCAGTAACGAAAGTTGGAGTTAGTGATCCGGTGGTATGTGAGTGGAAATGCCATCGCTCAACGGATAAAAGTTACCCTGGGGATAACAGGCTGATCTCCCCCAAGAGTCCACATCGACGGGGAGGTTTGGCACCTCGATGTCGGCTCATCGCATCCTGGGGCTGTATTCGGTCCCAAGGGTTTGGCTGTTCGCCAATTAAAGCGGTACGCGAGCTGGGTTCAGAACGTCGTGAGACAGTTCGGTCCCTATCTGTCGTGGGCGCAGGATATTTGATGGGAGCTGTCCCTAGTACGAGAGGACCGGGACGGACGTACCTCTGGCGCACCAGTTGTTCCGCCAGGAGCATAGCTGGGCAACTACGTACGGATCGGATAAACGCTGAAAGCATCTAAGCGTGAAGCCGACCCAAAGATAAGATATCCCATTGTTTTAAACAAGTAAGACCCCTTGAAGACTACAAGGTTGATAGGCACGATGTGTAAGTGGAGCGATCCATTCAGCAAGCGTGTACTAATAGGTCGAGGGCTTGACCACAATTCGCTTGAGACTCTTAGAGTCAACGAAAAAATGTAAGCAGTGATTATTCAGTTTTGAAGGCACGTCCTTCTGAAACACTAGACAAAGTAAATCAGAAATGATATACTTAGCTAGTCATATGGTCGGTGACGATGACGGTGAGGTTCCACCTGTTCCCATTCCGAACACAGCAGTTAAGCTCACTCGTGCCCAAGATAGTTAGCTGGAAACGGCTTGTGAAAATAGGTAGTCGCCGACTTGAACGAAACGCTCTAAGAGAAATCTTAGGGCGTTTTTCTTTTACCCAGAAAAAAAGGTGGGCAGTGCGCCATGCGGTGCGCGGTGCGACAGACCTCGTCTGCTATTACATCGAAAAAGGCTGATCCCATGCTGCGGCTGGACAGAGCAAAGGAATTTACAGAAAATTCATTCAATAACCGGCTAAAATTCACGGTCGGGTTTGACGGGATGCCGCTTTTGGTGTATCATATATCTGTATGTGAATATTCGTTTTGAGGCTGAAAAAAGCCCGGACGTTTGCTATTTTAAAGAATCATGAGGTGTGACCAATGTCCTTAGCTGAAAAACTCTTTGGCAGCTTCTCTGACCGGGAGCTGAAAAAGATCAACCCCCTCACCAAACAGGTGCTGGCACTGGAAAGCAAGTATCAGGCCATGTCCGACGCCGAGTTGCAGGCCCAGACCCCCGCGCTGAAGCAGCAGCTGGCCGACGGCAAAACGCTGGACAATATCCTGCCCGACGCCTTCGCCGTCTGCCGCGAGGCCGCATGGCGCGTGCTGGGCATGAAGCACTTCCCGGTGCAGGTCACCGGCGGTATCGCCCTCCATCGGGGTGACATCGCCGAGATGCAGACCGGTGAAGGCAAGACCCTTGTGGCGACCCTGCCCGCCTACCTGAATGCGCTGACCGGCGAGGGCGTCCACATCGTTACCGTCAATGACTACCTCGCCAAGCGCGACAGCGAGTGGATGGGCAAGCTTTACCGCTGGCTGGGTCTGTCGGTCGGCCTGATCGTACAGGGCATGGATGGCGATGCCCGCCGTGGGGCTTACAACGCCGACATTACCTACGGAACCAACAATGAGTTCGGCTTCGACTACCTGCGCGACAACATGGTGACCTACAAGGACAACATGGTGCAGCGCGGCCATGTCTACGCCATCGTCGATGAGGTGGACTCCATCCTTATCGATGAGGCCCGCACCCCCCTGATCATCTCCGGCCGCGGTGAGGATTCCTCCAGCCTGTACACGCAGGTGGACCGCTTCGTCCGCACCCTGCGAAAGAGCGTCGTGGTCGAGCTGGAAGACAAGCTGGAGGCCGACGAGCAGGCCGACGGCGATTACGTCGTGGACGAGAAGCACAAGACCTGCACCCTGACCGCCAAGGGCATCAAGAAGGCGGAGGAATATTTCAAGGTCGAGAACCTCGCCGCTGCTGAGAATATGCCCCTCGCCCACCACATCGATCAGGCCATCAAGGCCTACGGCGTGATGCAGCGGGACATCGACTACGTCGTGAAGGACGGCGAAGTCATCATCGTCGATGAGTTCACGGGCCGCCTGATGATCGGCCGCCGGTACAACGAGGGCCTGCATCAGGCCATCGAGGCCAAGGAGGGCGTGAAGATCGCCGCCGAGAGCAAGACGCTGGCCACCATCACCTTCCAGAACTACTTCCGTATGTACAAGAAGCTGGCCGGTATGACCGGCACAGCCAAGACGGAGGCCACCGAGTTCACCGAAATTTATGGCCTGAACATCGTCACCGTCCCCACCAACCGTCCCAACGTCCGCAAGGACTACCCGGACGCCATCTACAAGACCATCAACGGCAAGTACAACGCGGTCATCCAGCAGGTCATGGAGTGCCATAAAAATGGTCAGCCTGTTCTGGTGGGTACGGTCAGCGTCGAGAAGAGCGAGACTCTCGCCAAGATGCTGCAGAAGTATACCCGCGATTTCAATGTGCTGAACGCCAAGAACCACGAGCGAGAGGCTGAAATCGTCGCACAGGCCGGCAAGAAGGGCGCGATCACCATCGCCACCAATATGGCAGGCCGTGGTACGGATATTATGCTGGGTGGCAACGCCGAGTATATGGCAAAGGCCCAGATGCGGAAAGAGCATTTCTGCGAGAAGCTGCTGAACCCCGAAAAGCCCGAAGAGGCCCTGCCCGCCGCTGTGGAACAGCTGCTTATCGAGGCCGACGGCCACGGCGAGACCAGCGACCCCAACATTCTGGCAGTCCGCAAGCGTTTCGATGAGCTGTATGCCCAGTACAAGCCCCTGACTGAGGCGGAGGCCGAGGAGGTGCGTGCCGCAGGCGGTCTGTTCATCATCGGCACCGAGCGCCACGAGAGCCGCCGTATCGACAACCAGCTGCGCGGCCGTGCAGGCCGTCAGGGCGACCCCGGTGCATCCCGCTTCTACCTGAGCCTCGAGGACGACCTGATGCGCCTGTTCGGCGGCGACCGCGTGCAGAGCCTGATGGGCACGCTGGGCATCGACGAGGACACCCCCATCGAGAACCGGATGATCACCAGCACCATCGAGACGGCCCAGAAGAAACTCGAGGGCCGCAACTTCGAGATCCGCAAGAACGTCCTGAAGTACGACGACGTCATGAACCAGCAGCGTGAGATCATCTACGGCCAGCGCCACAAGGTGCTGAACGGCGAGGACATCAGCGCCGAGATGCACAATATGCTGAAGGAGAACATCGAGTCCAGCTGCAAGCAGTTCCTCGCAGGCGACGTGAAGGACGAGTGGGACTTCGGCGCACTCCGCCGCCACTATCTGGGCTGGCTGACCACCGACGAGGACTTCCACTACACCGTGGCCGATTACGACAACATCTCGCAGGAGAGCATCGCCGATATGCTGTATCAGCGCGGCATGGACATCCTGAACGACAAGGAGCAGCGCTACGGCGCACCTCTGATGCGGGAGCTGGAGCGTATCTGCCTGCTGAAGTGTGTAGACCGCCAGTGGATGGACCATATTGATAATATGGACCAGCTGCGTCAGGGCATCGCCCTGCGCGGCTACGGCCAGAAGGACCCCGTCGTCGAGTACCGCATCGAGGGCTTCGATATGTTCGACCAGATGGTCGATTCCATCCGGGAGTCCAGCATCAAGATGCTGCTGACCATCGAGGTGCGCGAGGCGGGCGCAGCCCCCAAGCGCGAGCAGGTGGCAAAGCCCACCGGCGAGGGCTATGTGCCCGGCAACGGTGCCCCCGGTGCCAAGGGCGCGCCCAAGGGCCAGCCTGTCCGGGTCATCAAGATCGGCCGCAATGACCCCTGCCCCTGTGGCAGCGGCCTGAAGTGGAAAAAGTGCACCTGCGCCAAGTACCACCCCGAAGGAAGCCACACGGAGGGCTGAATAAGACCATAGCAAGAAAGCTCTCCCCCGGGAGAGCTTTTTCTGAATCAAAAACAAAGGAGCGGATGAGTATGAATATCACACCGGAAGAGCTTCTGAAGGAGTCCCGCACGCTGGAACCGCAGCTGCAGCAGTGGCGGCGGACGCTCCATCGTCACCCGGAGGTGGGCTTCGACCTGACCCAGACGAAGGCGCTGGTCAAGACGGCACTGACGGAGATGGGCTATGAGCCGAAGGACTGCGGCAGGGCCGGCGTCCTCGCGCTGGCGGGCGGAAAGAAGCCCGGCAGGACCATCCTGCTGCGTGCCGATATGGACGCGCTGCCCATCCCCGAGGAGTCGGGCGAGGAGTTCCGCTCGGAAGTGCCCGGCAAGATGCACGGCTGCGGCCACGATATGCACACGGCCATGCTGCTGGGTGCGGCAAAGCTGCTCAAGGCCCACGAGGACGAGCTGGAAGGCACGGTCAAGCTGGAATTCCAGCCCGCCGAGGAGATCTTCCAAGGTTCGCCGGATATGCTGGCCAACGGCCTGCTGGAGGACCCCCATGTGGATGCAGCGGTCATGTTCCACGTGCTGGCCGGGATGCCGCTGCCGACGGGCACGGTGCTGGTGCCGGGCGGCGGCATCACCATGGCCAGCTGTGAGCAGTACCACATCGTGGTCAGGGGCAAGGGCGGCCACGGCTCGACGCCGGAAAACTGCATCGACCCCATTACGGCTGCGGCCCACATCCACATCGCTTTGCAGGAAATCAACAGCCGCGAGCTGAAGCCCGGCGACGTCGGGGTGCTGACCACCGGCCGCTTCGAGGCGGGCGCAGCCTCCAACGTCATCCCGGACGTGGCCCAGATGTGGGGCACCATCCGCACCACCGACCCGGAAAACAAGGTAGGCGAACAGATCCGCACCCGGATGACCGAGATCACGCAGGGTGTGGCGGCGGCATTCCGCTGCACGGCGGAGGTGTCCTTCGCCGACTTCTGCCCCTGCATGGTGGTGGACAAGGCCCTCGCCGGAAACGCGATGGCCTATATGACCGAGCTGCTGGGCCGGGGCGCAATGGATATGACCGTCCTCACCGGCGGCAAGCCCGGCGGCGGCAGCGAGGACTTTGCCTTTGTGAGCCACGAAGTGCCTACGGTGAGTATGTTCATCGCCGCAGGCAGCCCGGAACAGGGGTACTGCTACGGCCAGCATCACCCCAAGGTGAAGTTCGATGACAGCATCCTCTACGAAGGCTCTGCGGCCTTTTGCTGGTTCGCTCTGCGCTGGCTGAAGGATAAGTCCTGATACGAAGAGAAAGCCCTCTCAGCGCCGCTGAGAGGGCTTTCTTTGTTTCAATCATTCTTTACGGCGATGAGCACGCGGATCTTTTTGCCCGCTGCGCAGCCGAGATCATCGTAGTGTATGATTCCTTTCCTGTGCTGCTTTGGTATCAGTATAGCAGATTTTTTCTGCTTTGGGGACAGCTTATCACATACTTCTTGGGATTTGGGGGATAAAATCCTAAGGAATTCTTAAGAATAAGGCGGGTTCCCCTCTTGCGGAGCGGAGCAGGAACGTGTATTCTTATAAAAGAACGATCAGGAAGTGAGGGTATCCCTATGCATAAAAAAGTTTTGGTCTGTCTGCCCCTGAGCGACGCCCACCGCGCCGCGCTGGAGGCCTCCGTGCCGGAGTTTGAATTCCGCTTCAACGCGCTGGATGACGTCCACGCCGAAGACGTGCTCTGGGCCGATGTGGTGCTGGGCAACGCCCCGGTGTCGATGATCTCTCAGAACAAGCACATCGAGTGGTTCCAGTCCAACTCCGCCGGCCCGGACCCCTACCTGAAGCCCGGCGTCCTGCCCGAGGACTGCGTAGTGACCAACGCCACCGGCGCATATGGTCTGGCCATCAGCGAGTGGATGCTGGCCATGTGGCTTGGCATCCAGAAGGATATGTTCCTCTACCGCGACCGCCAGAATCAGCGCAGGTGGGCCCCCATCGACCGCCCCGTGAGGGGCATCACCGGGGCGCGGGTGCTCTGCGTCGGCATGGGCGACATCGGCTCCAACTTCGCTCGCCGCGCTCATATGCTGGGCGCTGAGGTGGTGGGCGTCCGCCGCACCGTCCACCCCGACACCCCCTACCCGGACTACTGCCTGCGGGTGGTGGCCCAGAGCCAGCTGGATGAGGAGCTGCCCGAAGCCGACCTTATCGCCCTGAGCCTGCCCGGCACCGAGGAGACCTACCATATGTTCGACGCTGGGCGCTTTGCCCGCTGCAAGGATGGGGCCATCCTCCTCAACGTGGGCCGCGGCACCACCGTGGACAGCGACGCCCTTGTGGACGCCCTGCGCAGCGGCAAGATCTTCGGCGCGGGCCTCGACGTCACCGACCCCGAGCCGCTGCCCGCCGACCACCCGCTGTGGGGCGAACCGGGGGCCATCATCACCCCCCACAACTCCGGCAAGTTCAGTCTGCCCAAGACGCTGGACAACATCGTGGACATCTTCATCCATAACCTCAAACGCTACGCCGAAGGCCTGCCGCTGGACAATCAGGTCAGCCGCACCACCCGATATGCCGCCGACCAGAACGGCGGCCACCGCCTGCTGAGCACCCTGTAAAACGCTGTAACGATGAAAAAGCCATCTGCGCCGAGACGCAGATGGCGTTTTTGTTACTTCACGCGGATGACCGGTGGCGGGAAGCTGTCCAGCGCCGTCCAGTCGGGCTTGTAGATGCGGAGGAAGAGGTGGAACTTCTCGTCCGAGACGGGGAGCCAGTTGGTGGTATCCTCCGGCGCATCCTTGGAGAGGGTGACGTCGATGGAACCGTCCGGGTTCCGGTGGAGGCCGGAGCGGTCGTTCACGCAGTAGCGGCTGATGGGGTTATCGATGAGGAAGTTGTCCTCGCCGTAGGCCGTCACCGACCAGAATCCGGTGCCCACCGTGGGCGGCAGGGCGTCGAAGTGGAGGGTATAGGTCTTTTTGCCGGTGAGGTCGGCCCCGGTGCTGTCGATGGAGGTGCGCGGGTAGATGGCGACGTCGGTGGTGTTGGCCCCAAGGCCCATCAGGGCCACCATGGTGCGGTAGTCGTAGGCCGTGCCGAAATCGCCGATGGGGTCGCCGTAGTAGGTCCACTGGCCCATCTGCCGGGCATAGCGTGCGGCCTGCGCCCGGAGGCTGCTCTTGAGCTGAAGGAGCATCCGCTTCCAGCGCAGCCCGCCGAGGGGGCCGAGGACGGAGGCGTCGAACCGCTCGCCCGGGCCGACGGAGAGGGCCGCGAGGCTGCGGAGAAGGGGCGAGTCCGCCTCGGCGGGCGGGTCGGTCTCCATCAGCCGGTTGGCGGTGTCGAAAAACTCCTGCGGCGTCATGGCGAGGACTTTTTCCACCGGGACGAAATCGTTTTCCGGGGAATAACTGCCCTCCGGCGCGGCGTCCGGCCCGGCGGGGTAGGCCGAGAGGGGCATCAGCTGCATCCGGCTCTGGAGCGCCGCCACGTTCGGCAGGTCGTCCGGCCCCGAGAGCATGATGCGGGCGATGGTCCAGACCGTCCGGGTGGGGACGTCGATGCGCCGGACGCCCTCGGGCAGGGTACCCTCCCAGCCGGAATAGGCGATGGCGTAGGCCCCGGGCGCTTCCAGCACGGCGGCGGTGTTCGTCCATGCGTCCAGCACCTGCACGTTAAAGAAGCGGTCGGTCTCCGGCACGACGTAAATTTGCGGCTCGGCGCTGACGTCCAGCCATGCCTGCGTGTAGATGGTGTCCACATTGGGGCTGACGACGGTGCGGCTGGAAGCGTCCAGCAGCTTCCGGGCGTGGATGAACTGGTTGACGGGGGCGCGGTTGGCGGAGGGGGTCTTCGCGTTGGTGGAGACGGTCTTGGTGGCGTCCACGAGCACCAGCGGGAAGGCGTAGAGGTACGCTTCTTCCAGCAGGGTCTGGATCTCAGAAGCCGCATCGGCTTTCTGGGTCGGCAGAAGGGTGACGCCGCAGGCGGCGGCAGCGGCGGAAGAGAGCCTGAGAAAATCGCGTCGGGTCATTTTCATGGCAGGAGCCTCCTTTTTGCAGATTCAGCGAGCCAGAACGATGGAAAGGGTGACTTCCTTGGCGTCGGAGGAGAGGTCGAAGCTGCCGCCGTCCTGTGCGGGGACGCAGACGGTGTAGACCTTCTTCGCGCTGAAGCGGGCCGGGGCGTCATCAAAGCGCCAGCCGGGCACCTCGTGATAGAGGCCGTCGGTGCCGAGGGCGAAGAGTTTGTAGTCGGCGGGGTTCCCGGTCAGGCCGTTGATGCGGAAGGCAACGGTAGTCTGGGGATGGAGATTGTCGAGGGTGACGGTGTGCAGCCAGCTTGCGGGGGTGCCTGTGCCGCCTGCGGCATGGAAAGCGTCGGCAGAAAGCACCCGGCGGGAGGTCTTGTCCAGATCGACCTTCCGGTAGGGCATCTCGGGCAGGAAGACGAAGCGGTCCTGCAGACGGAGCAGCTCCTTGTAGCCGGTGGGGCAGTAGAGCTTGTTGCCGTCCCGGCCTGCATACATACCGATGGCCATGTTGTTGTAGCCGTAGAGGGAGGCAACGTCCACCGTGAGGACGGTCTTGCCGGTGTCGAAGTCCAGCACGATGTACTGCCACATACCGCTGTCCACATCCTGCACGAAGCCGTAGATATAGCCGGTGGCGGTGGAGAGCTTCATCATGGAGGTGTCGCTGAGGTCGTCGCGGCACCAGATGCTCTTCATGGCCCAGCCGTCGGCGGTGCGGACGGTGTCCACACGCTCGACACCGGGCATGATCATGCAGTTGCCCTTGAGCAGCCAGTTCCGGTCATAGATGTTCTCGTAGCTCTGGATGGAGGAATCGCTGTCGGGCTTTGCGAGGTTGGGGCTGCCTGCGCCGAACCAGTTGCAGACGATGGTGCTGACTCTGCCGTCGCCGTGGTCGTAGACGATGGCCGAGTTTTCGACGGAGACCGGCATATTGTCGGGCAGCTCGTCGATGACGGGATGGCTGGCCACGACCTCGCCGGTGCGGATGTCCACGGCCATGAGGCTGACGACCTCGAGGTTGTCGGTAAAGAAGACCAGCTCCCTGCTCAGAGAGGGCGAGCAGCCGCCGCCCCACGCCAGACCGCCGCCGGTAGTGGCTGCGCCCTCGCGGCTGTCCTTTGCGCCCACGCTGTCGTAGGGGGTGCGCCAGACGACCTCTACGCCGCCGTTTGCCCGCAGCAGGTAGCAGGCGAGGTTCGTGAGGATGACTGCGCCCTCCCGGCAGGAGGCGATGCCATTTTCAGCACCCTCGCCGGGGGCGGGGGCGTAGACGTGCACCTCGCGGCTGAGGTCGGCGGTGCCGCCTGCAAGGATGGTGTCGATGGCTGCGCGGGAGATATAGCCCATCGCACCCTGCTGGCCGCGGCTGGGGTAGATGCGGAAGCCGCCGGTGACGAACCAGAGGTTGCCGTCGTAGTCAAAGACGATGGAGAGCAGATTCTGCTCAAGGCTGCGGCCCAGCACCCGCTCGGCAGCCTCCTTGATGTTGATGTCCAGCACCTTCTGGAAAACGGGCAGCGGCGTGCCGCTCTCGTCCGTGGCCCGCAGCATCAGGACGTGGTTGTGGCTGGTGGGGCAGACGATGAGGTTGCGCCCGTCCACGAAGGAATAGGAGCTTTGGATGAGGTAGCCGCCGCCGTCATGCTTTGCGGGGGAGAAAAAGCCGATGGTCCGTACCTCCTCTGCGTCGAGGTCGCGGATGGCCAGACCGCCGAGGAAGGGGCTGATGGGGTTGTCGAAGTTGTCGAAGAAGATGGCGGGGGAGGCATTGGGGTTCGTCTTTTCCATCGCCACATGGACCTCGGGGCAGATGCCTACGGGGAGGACAGCGTCGGTGGAGTCGGTGTTGTAGCAGTCGTGGTGGATGTTCGACTCGCTGCTGCCCATAAAGGGGTTCGCATCCACGCCCTTTGCCGTCAGGGGCTTCAAAGGCAGGGCGGTGTCTTCGCTGTGGAAAAGGCCGGCCAACAGGCTGTCGGACTTGGCTGCGCTGGCGGTGGGGGCCAGCGGACAGGACAGCAGAGCGAGAGCGGAAGCGCTGAGGAAGCTGCGTCGGGTGATTTTCATGGTGGAGTCCTCCTTTAATTAGCTGTGTCAACCTCTCCGTCATTGCTTCGCAATGCCACTGCCCGGGTTGCGGCACCCAGCATCCGCAGCGCTTTGCTTGCGTCTTGCTGGCCGCGGCCCCAACAGCGACTCCCTGTTTCCGCCACTGGCGGCGGTCGTCGTTGTTGCTCCTAACGAGAGGAGGCTTTGGCATTTCGTAAAGCTTTATCTCTTCGCCAGAGGCTCCCCTCGGTAGGGGAGCTGTCGAGCGAATGCGAGACTGAGAGGTTAAAGGTTCAATAAAATATTCACTCGGAACAGGCCGTTTTCGGTCTCGACGGTCATGGAGCCGCCGTATTTGGCTGCGGTGGTCTGGATGGAGACGAGGCCGATGCCCATGCCGTCGTGCTTGGTGGAGTGGAGCGCGCCTTTCTGGCGCTTGAGTACGCCGTCGTACCGGTTTTCGACCAGCAGGCCCAGCATGGCGGGGCTGAGCATCCGGGCCATCACCTTCACCTGCCGCTGCTCGGGCGGGAGCTTCTGGCTGGCATGGAATGCATTTTCCAGCAGGTTGCCCAGCATCATGCAGAGGTCAGCTTCCGGGACGGGCAGCTGGCGGGGCAGTTCCAGCCGCCATTCCACCGGCACGCCGAGCTGGCGGGCCTCATGGTCGTAGTGCCCGGCCAGCGCGTCCACGGCGGGGTTGGCGCAGAGGGTGGGGCGCTCCTCACTCAGCTCGGATTCGTACTGGCAGAGGTAGCTTTTCAGCTCCTCCAGCTGGCCGGCCTCGGTCAGGCCGGAGATGACGTGAAGGTGCTGGCGGAAATCGTGGCGCAGATGGCGCGTCTGCTCCATATAGGCCCGAAGCTCGGTGTAGCGGCGGGACTCCACAGCCAGAAGCTGGTTTTCCCGGTCCAGCTGGGCGCTGCGGGTGTACTCCCGGGCCACCTGATACATCTCATACAGCAGCAGGAAGATGCCCAGCAGCGAGATAGAGACGGCCAGCACGGAGATGATCATCAGCCGGTTGATGAGGATGACGCCCGGGTCCAGCGGCATACAGAACATAAGGAAGGCCGCATAGATGGCGGGCAGCGGCCATGCCGACTGCCAGAAGGCTTCGCCCCGGTACTCCCGCAGCAGCCAGCGGCTCCATTGGACTGCGGTGAACCAGAAGAGGATGCAGAGCACCGCCGACAGCCCCAGCTTGAGCAGGGCAGTGGAGACAAGGCAGACCGGCGCGTCGTTGTCCACCTCGGCCCGGGCATTGAGCACGATGGAGAGCAGATTGCAGACGGCAATCATGACGGCAGAGAGGGAGAAGAGAAAGGCCGTCTGCCCGGTCGAGACCGCCGACTCCACCCGCCAGAGCAACAGCCAGAATGCCGTCAGGAAGATGGGCAGGAGCATCATATTGCTGTTCAGCTCAAGGACAGTGCAGAGAGCCGCCGCCGCAAGGTCGATGACGGTGACGAGGAAGGCGGTCAGCAGGGCAGTGCGGCGGGGCGCTTTCAGATGCTCCCACAGCGGGGCGAGGCAGAGGAACGCCCCCGGGTAGAGGATGGAGAGGTCCAGAAAATAGCGTCCGAATAAAGTGATGTCCAAGGCAGGGCCTCCTTTCGTCGTCAAAGCTCCCGCCGCATATGGCGGAACTGGTATTGTGTGAACTGGGCGAACAGGGTGTTTTTATCCTTCAGGCGCACCGGCAGGTGGGTGCCGTCCAGCATCTCGAAAGCGTCGCCGTCCAGCCGCAGCACCTTGTCCATGTTCAGGATGACGCCCCGGTTGCAGACGAGGAAATTTTCCTGCGCCCGCAGCAGCTGCTCCACCTGTGCGAAGGTGGAGACGGCCCGGCACTCGCCGTCATCGGTGACGACCCGGACATAGTGGTTCTGGGACATGGCGTACTGGATCTTCCGCAGTGGCAGCTGCACGGTCTGCCGTGCGATGCGGACGTCCAGCTCCGGCTCGGCCCGGAAGAGCACCCGCCGCAGCTCATCGGCCAGCTGAAAGAGCTTCTCTTCCCGGTAGGGCTTGAGCAGATAATCGAAGGGGTGGACGGGAAATGCATCCCACACATACTCCGGTGATGAGGTCACGAAGACCAGCGGCAGGTCCGGGTCGGTGCGGCGCAGGGTGCGGGCTGTGTCGATGCCGTTGGTTCCCTCCATGCAGATGTCCAGAAAAACGGCCTGATAGGCCCGGGAGGGGAACGCCTGCAAAAAGGCGTCGCCGCTCTCGAAGTGGTCACAGACCAGAATGTATCCATTGCCGAACGCCAGCCGGAGCAGACCTTCCAGCCGCTGGGCGTCGGGCAGGCGGTCTTCTACGACCGCGAATCGAAGCTCCATCCTCTCATATGCCTCCTTACGCTCCTATTATAACACACCCGCGCAGCCTTGAGGACCGTCATTCACGCAGGAAATGACCCCTTTCACGCAGGTTTGGCAGCAAAAAAGAGAGACCGGGTGGCCCGGTCTCTCTTTGGAAGAGGATATGGGATTCAGTGCCTGCTCATGGCGCAGACCATCCGGATGAACTCCCGCACCTGCGGCAGCTCACTTTCGCGCTTGCGGTAGAGCAGATAAGTAGAACGGGTGAGAGGGGTGCCGTCGGCGAAGAAGAGCGGCTCCGAGATGCCGTCGAAGTAGTTCAGGCAGATGGACGGCACGATGCTCCAGCCAAGACCGGCATTGACCATGGCCACGCAGGTGGACAGCCCATCCACATTCAGCTGGGCGTCCGGCTCCATCTTGTGCTCCATCAGCCAGCGGGCTTTCATGCTCATGTGCTCGGGGTCAGAGTCCCGGCCGATGTAGCGCAGCTCGCGCAGGGGCACGCTGGCATTCTCCCGGCTGCGGATGAGGCAGACCGGCTCCCGCTCCAACAGGATCTTGCCCTCGTCCCAGTCGTATTCGCCCCGCACGATGGCGAGGTGGACGCTGCTGTCCTGCAGCGTCCGGAGACAGTCACGGCTGTGGTTGGTGGAGACTCTGAGGGTGACGTCCGGGCACTGAGCCGTGTAGGCCGCCAGAACCTGCGGCAGACGGTATTTGGAGTAGTCGATGGAGACCTCGATGCGCAGGGTGCCGCAGATGGTGTCCTTGCGCATCTGCAGCTGCTCCCGCAGGGTGTTGAGATCCCGGGCGGTGCGCTGGATGACCTCCCGTGCGGCCTCCCCGGCGGGGGTCAGGGTGACGCCCTGTTTGCTGCGCAGGAAAAGCGCTGCCCCCAGATCTGCCTCCATGTTCTGGAGCCGCTTGCTCAGGGTGGGCTGGGAGAGGTAGAGCTTTTCTGCGGTGCGGGTCAGGTTGCCGGTGTCGGCCAGCGTCAGGAAGATCAGCAGGTCTTTTTCGTCCATGGGATGTCCCCGTCCTTTTCGTGGTATTTCTTTCAGTATACCGTTTTGCGGACGGAAGCGCAAGGCGGCAGAGCGGCGATCATTTATTGGCGGCGTGGTAGATGGCGATGATGTCGTCGAGGCCCAGCTTTTTGGCCGAGCCGAGGGCAGTGCCGGAGGCCTCGAGGCAGCGGCGGGCCATCTCGTCGATCTGTGCGTCGGTGGGGGCGATGCCCAGCTCGTGGAAGGAGGCGGGCATCCCGATGCTGTGGTAAAAGTCTACCATCGCGTCAATGCCCAGCAGGGCCACCTCTTCGTCGGTGCCGTCCGCCGTCACCCCCATGACATTCCGGGCAAAGCGGACGAAGCGGGGCAGGCAGTCCTTATAAACATACCGTGCCCAGCTGGGCCAGAGGGCGGCGAGGCCCGCGCCGTGGGTCACGTCGAACATACCGCCCATCTCGTGCTCCATTTTGTGGGACATGAAATCGCCGCTGGCGATGCCGCAGCCGGTGAGGCCGTTGTGAGAGAGGCTGCCCGCCCACATCACCTCGGCCCGGGCCTCATCGTTGGCGGGGTCGGTGTGGAGGATGCGGGCGTTCTTCATCACTGTGCGCAGCAGGCCCTCGGCCAGCGCGTCGGTCAGCTCCATGTTGCCGCCGTTGGTGAAGTAGCGCTCCATCGTGTGCATCATGATGTCGGCGCAGCCGGACTCGGTCTGGTAGTCGGGCAGGGTCTTGGTCAGCTCGGGGTCCATGATGGCGAACTTGGGGCGGCTGAGGTCGTCGTTGTAGGCCCGTTTCTGGTGGGTGTCCTCGCGGGTGATGACACTGCTGTTTGAGGTCTCGCTGCCCGCCGCCGCGATGGTGAGGATGCTGGCCACAGGCAGGCACTTCTGGGCCTTGCGGGTGTGCTCATACAGCTCCCAGACATCCTTGTCCGGCTCAGCGAGGCCGTAGGCGATGGCCTTGGCGGTGTCGATGACGCTGCCGCCGCCCACTGCCAGAAGAAAGTCGATGCCATTCTCCCGGCCGATGCGGATGCCTTCGTAGACCTTGTCGAGGTGCGGATTCGGCACGACACCGCCCAGCGTCCAGCTGGACAGGCCGGCCTCCGTCAGCGACTTCTCGGCCCGGTCGAGCACGCCGGAACGGACGGCGCTCTTGCCGCCGTAGACCACGAGGACGCGGGTGCCGCCGTATTCGCGCACCAGCGCGCCCACGCGCTGTTCGGTGCCCTTGCCGAAGATGACCCGGGTGGGGGAGTAGAATTCGAAATTGCTTGCCATTGGCAGACGACCTCCTTTTTGGTTGGAACAAAATAAAACCTGCACTCTCCCGGCGGGAGGATGCAGGCTTCATTGGAAAACATCAGACAAAAAACCTGCCGACACGAGGCGGTTGCAAGCCCTCTGTCGGCAGGATGCTTACTTCTTCGGAGTCATAGCCTCTTGACCTCGATTTCCTCATTTTTCGGTCTGTACCGGACGTTTCATGGAAGCTTCTCCTTTGAAACGATGAAGAACGATCAGCAGGGGAATGAATTTCTTAGTACATTGGAATGACCCTTTTCTTAACTGTTGGAGTGCGGGATACGAATCACAGAGATGAATTTCATATTACCACATTCTTTCGAGTTAGATTTGCGAAGGGAGCGTCATTACTAGTACATTGGAGTTTCTCCTTTGGAGTTATTCAAATACGATGCTCCGTACAAAAGCTTTCTTCATTTCGAATCACCTTCGGCGGATCTATTTGAACGCGGGGGATTTATTTCACAGACTGTACTGTTATCCGCTTTATTGAATGCTCAAGACCGGCTCTTGTTGTTGTGTTTTTATACGGGGGAAACATCCCGTTTGTGGTGAGCCTCTGTTTTGCTTCTCAGCGAACCCCGACAGTCTGTGCACACTGTGCGGGTTCCATATCAACCATCGGTCTTCGCTCCTTTCTTCTTAAAGTCAGCGGGGTGAGTTCTCATTTGAACTTCTGCTGTACTTCTCTGGTTTCTGGCTTTATTATACACGCACGAGCCTGTTTTGTCTATTCGCAGAGTGCACAATGAATTAGACATACTTTTTCAAGAAACGACCAAAAAACTGTGAGAGTCGTACAAATATCAGGACGAAAGATTTTCCCTCGCCAAAACCGCCGCGGGAAACAGTGAGCCTATTATAAACAGGTAATATTATATAAGTCACCGGTTAACAAAATTTCAGGTATCAAGCGCTTGACAACTATATGAATTTTATATACCCGATATACATGGAGTGTATATTTCTGCCGAGAGCGTTTCATATTACCTCAAAAAATGAAACGAATCGCTAAAAAATGGCTAAGAAATTGGTTGAAATGGACAGTTTGAGAGCGAAATATTGTGCAAGATGTACGACAGTTTCGGCACAAGCGTGAAATAAGATATAACAAAAAGTAGAATATCGACCGAAGGGCTTATCAAATCGGCCCAATCGTGCTATGATACCAGACGCAAAAGGATGCGCTGAGCGCGGAAAGAGGGTGTGTTTCCATGAAAAACGGACGCACCTTCTTTGATTTTCGGCGCGGCCTCTTTGACTAGAGAAACGAAAGGAGATAGAGTGAAAACGAACCACACCCTTACGCTTCAAGATAAGACTCTGCTCAGAAAGGAGGCAAAGCGATGAACGCATTGACTGCGGCCCTGAAAGAAGAGCTGAACGTGGAGATGGTCTCCATCGGCGGCTTGCAGGTGCCGGAATCCGTGGTGGTGAGCTGGGGCATCATGCTCTTTCTGGTGATCGTCTCCATCCTGCTCACCCGGAACCTCAAGGTGGATCACATCTCCAAGCGGCAGGCTGTCCTTGAGATGGTAGTCACCACCATCGACGGCTTCTTCATGGGCCTGCTGGGCGAGCAGGGAAGGCGGTATGTGCCCTACCTCATGACGGTGGCTCTCTACATCGCCTGCGCAAACCTCATCGGCGTGTTCGGCATCAAGCCCCCCACGAAGGATCTGAATGTCACCGCTGCGCTGGCACTCATGAGCATCTGCCTCATCGAGTATTCCGGCGTCCGTGCCCGGGGCGGCAAAGGCTTCCTGAAAAGCCTCACCGCTCCTACCCCCATCATGACCCCCATGAACATCCTCGAGATCGCCATCCGCCCCACCAGCCTGTGTATGCGACTGTTCGGCAATGTGCTGGGCGCTTTCGTCATCATGGAGCTGATCAAGCTGGTGGTCCCGGTGTTCGTGCCGGCCATCTTCAGCCTCTACTTTGATTTGTTCGACGGTCTCATCCAAACCTATGTTTTCGTCTTCCTCACCTCGCTGTTCATGAAAGAGAGCATCGGCGGAGAAGAGTGACCCACTCCAAAAGCCTCTCCCAAGGGGAGAGCCAAAGAAGAATATTGATCATAAAGGAGAAATAATTATGAACGGACTCGTAGCTCTGGGCGCTGGCATCGCAGCGCTGACTGGTATCGGCGGCGGCATCGGCATCGGCATCGCCACCGGCAAGGCAACGGAGGCCATCAGCCGCCAGCCGGAGGCTTCCGGCAAGATCCAGACCAACCTCCTGCTGGGCGCAGCTCTGGCCGAAGGTACTGCCATCTTCGGCTTCGTCGTTGCTCTGCTTATCATCCTGTTCCTGGGTTGATCACGGAGGCATGACGAATGCTGACTCTGAATCTGAACCTTCTGTATACAGTCGTCAACATTCTGGTTCTGTTTTTGCTGCTGCGCAAGTTCCTGTACAAGCCTGTCATGAACATCATAGCGCAGCGCCAGAAGCAGGTGGATGACGCCCTGAACGCCGCCGAGACCTCCAAGCAGGAGGCCGCAGCGGCCCTGAACGACGCGCAGGCTAAGCTGCACAATGTGGACGCCGAGGCAGCAGCCCGCCGCACGGCCTACGAACAGCAGGCCGAAAAGGACAAGCAGCAGCTGCTGGCCGACGCCCAGAAGCAGGCCGACGCCATTCTGGCCGAGGGCAAGGCCGCCGCTGAGGCCGAGCGCCAGCACAAGCTGCGTCAGGCCGACGCCCAGACCACCGCACTGGCCCGCGCTATGTGCGAGAAGCTGCTGGCCCGCAGCCTGAACGAGCAGGATGACGCACGCCTGCTGGACGACCTGTTGGAGAAAGCGGGGGCTGAAAATGGCAAGTGAATTCAGCAAAGAGTTCTTTGAGGCCAACCGCATCGTCAAAGCGGATCTCCGTGCCGCCCGCACCCCCCGCGAGGAGGATCTGGACCGGATCAAGAAAGAGGTCTGCAAGCTGTACGACGCCACCGAGGTCATCCTGAATGTCACGGTGGACGACAGCCTTCTCTCCGGCTATGTGCTCCAGATCGGCGACCGCGTCTTTGACAACTCCGGCCGTCACGCCATCGACCAGATGATGGCCGACAAGCCCTCTCTGGCCACCCTCAAGACCCGCATCGAGGACTACAAGCCCGCTGCCACCAGCGAGGAGGGCGGCGTGGTCGTCTCCTCTGCCGACGGCATCGTGGAAGTAGAAGGAATGGACCGCGCTGTCTACGGCGAGATCGTCACCTTTGAGAACGGTGCAAAGGGCATGGTGGAGAGCGTCGAGCCGGGCCGTCTGGGCATCATGCTCTTTGACGGCGCGGAGAGCGTCGGCGTCGGCACCATGGTCACCCGCAGCGGCAAGCGTGCGGGCATCCCGGTGGGCGAGGGATTCCTTGGCCGTGTCATCGACCCGCTGGGCGAACCCATCGACGGCAAAGGCCCTGTCGAGGCTGTGGGCTACAACCCCATCGAGAAGCAGGCCCCCGGCATCCTCGAGCGCCAGAGCGTGGACACCCCGCTCCACACCGGAATCCTCGCCATCGACTCCATGTTCCCCATTGGCCGCGGCCAGCGTGAGCTGATCATCGGCGACCGCCAGACCGGCAAGACCTCCATCGCCACCGATGCCATCCTGAACCAGAAGGACACCGGCGTGCTCTGCATCTATGTCGCCATCGGCCAGAAGGCTTCCTCCATCGCCCGCGTGGCCGAGGACCTGAAAAAGCATGGTGCCATGAGCTACACCACCATCGTGGCGGCGACCGCCTCCGACAGCGCCCCGCTGCAGTACATCGCCCCCTATGCGGGCACGGCGCTGGCCGAGTACTTCATGGCGCAGGGCAAGAGCGTCCTCATCGTCTACGACGACCTTTCCAAGCACGCGGTGGCCTACCGTGCCATCTCGCTGCTGCTCCGTCGCTCTCCGGGCCGTGAGGCTTACCCCGGCGACGTCTTCTATCTGCACTCCCGTCTGCTGGAGCGCTCCTGCCGGATGAGCGACGCGCTGGGCGGCGGCTCCATCACCGCTCTGCCCATCGTGGAAACGCAGGCCGGCGACGTGTCCGCCTACATCCCCACCAACGTCATCTCCATCACCGACGGACAGATCTTCCTTGAGAGCGCCCTCTTCAACGCCGGCAACCGCCCGGCCGTCAATGTGGGCCTGTCCGTCTCCCGTGTGGGCGGCGCAGCCCAGACCAAGGCCATGAAGAAGGCCAACGCCAACCTGCGCATCGAGCTGGCCCAGTACAAGGATATGGAGTCCTTCGCTCAGTTCAGCTCGGATCTGGACGCCGAGACCCGCCATCAGCTGGAACACGGCAAGGCCCTGACCGAGATGCTCAAGCAGCCGCTCTATCAGCCCAAGACCGACGCCGAGCAGGTGGTCATCCTCGTGCTGGCCTCCCACGGGATGCTGGACGATGTGCCCCTCGCGGAACAGCGGGCACGCACCGCCGCCTTTGTGCGCCAGTTCCATGCAGACGTGTCCGGCACGATGGACGCCATCACGGCCACCGGCAAGCTCACCCCCGAGCAGACCGACACCATCCTGAACGCATGGAAGGCCTACGAGGGAGGCGAGAATCATGGCGTCCAGTAAGCTGCTGAAAGAGCGCATCGAGAGCATTCAGGATACCCGCAAGATCACGAATGCGATGTATCTGATCTCTTCCTCCAAACTGCGCAAGGCACGCAAGAATTACCAGAACGTCCTGCCCTACTTCACCCGCATGAGGGACACCATCTCCCGTGTCGTCCCCCATCTGCCCGAGGAACCGGTGCACCCGTATTTCCACGAGCGGCAGCGGGAGGACGGCAGCCCCCGCCGCGCCTATCTGGTGCTGACGGCGGACAAGGGCATGGCAGGCTCTTTCAACCAGAACGTGCTGAAGCTCCTGCTGGAAAAGGCCGATGCGAACGACCGGTTCTATGTCATCGGTCAGGTGGGTTACCGCGCCCTCCGCAAGGACCCCCGGCTGGTGAAGGAGTTCCAGTACGGCGCGACGGCACCGTCTTTGCAGCGTGCCCGTGACATCACGGTGGACGCCATCGACGATTTTAAGTCGGGCAAGCTGGATGAGATCTATCTCATCTATACCAAGATCCAGAACGCGCTCACCAGTGAGCCGGTCATGGAGCGGCTGCTGCCGCTGGACCGCGAGCATCTGCAGCCCGCTCCCAAGGGTCTGGGCGACCCCCGCGGTGAGGTGGAGCTGGTGCCCGATGCTTGGACAGTGTTCGAGCAGACCGCGCCCATCTATATGCACGGCATGATCTTCGGCGCCATGACCGAGAGCTTCTGCGCCGAGCAGAGCGCCCGCATGACGGCCATGGACTCGGCCACCAAGAGCGCAAACGATATGATCCGCGACTTGCAGCTGGAATACAACCGCACCCGCCAAGGCTCCATCACACAGGAGATCACCGAGATCATCGGCGGCGCGTCGGCGGTGAAATCACAGGAATAACCTCTCAGTCTCGCATACGCTCGACAGCTCCCCTACCGAGGGGAGCCTCTGGCGAAGAGATTAAGCTTTCCGAGATGCCAAGGCCTCCCCTCGATAGGGGAGGTGGCACGGCGTCAGCCGTGACGGAGAGGTTGACACATCTAATAAACGAGGCAAATCTATGATACAGGGAACTATTATCCGCGTAGCCGGCCCTGTGGTGGACGTCCAGTTCGCCGCAGGCCGACTGCCTGCCCTGCAGGAAGCGCTGACCGTGACCGCAGAGGGCACCGAGCGCACGATGGAGGTGGCGCAGCACGTCAACGAATCGACGGTGCGCTGCATCATGCTCTCGGCCAGCGAAGGTCTGGGCAAGGGCATGGTGGTCACTGCCACCGGCCACGGCCTGACTGCCCCGGTGGGCGAGGCCACGCTGGGCCGTATGTTCGACCCGCTGGGCCGCCCCATCGACGGCAAGGGTTCGGTGGACGAGGTGCCCCACTGGCCCATCCACCGCAAGGCCCCCAGCTTTGCAGAGCAGAAGCCCGCTACTGAAATTCTGGAGACCGGCATCAAGGTCATCGACCTGCTGGCTCCCTACGCCAAGGGCGGCAAGATCGGTCTGTTCGGCGGTGCAGGCGTCGGCAAGACCGTCCTGATCCAGGAACTGATCCATAATGTGGCCACCGAGCACGGCGGCTACTCCATCTTCACCGGCGTCGGCGAGCGCTCCCGCGAGGGCTGCGACCTCTGGGGAGAGATGAACGCCTCCGGCGTCCTCAACAAGACTGCGCTGGTCTTCGGCCAGATGAACGAGCCTCCCGGAGCACGTATGCGCGTGGCCGAGACGGGCCTGACCATGGCGGAGTATTTCCGTGAGGAGACGCATAAGGACGTGCTGCTCTTCATCGACAACATCTTCCGTTTCGTGCAGGCAGGCTCTGAGGTCTCCGCTCTGATGGGCCGTATGCCCTCCGCCGTCGGCTACCAGCCCACGCTGGCAAACGAGCTGGGCGCTCTGCAGGAGCGCATCACCTCCACCCGCGATGGCTCTATCACCTCGGTGCAGGCTGTCTACGTCCCTGCCGACGACCTGACTGACCCCGCCCCCGCCACCACCTTCGCCCATCTGGACGCTACCACCGTCCTGAGCCGTAAGATCGTGGAGCAGGGCATCTACCCCGCCGTGGACCCGCTGGCCTCCACCTCCCGCATTCTGGAAGCAGACATCGTGGGCGAGGAGCACTACCGCGTGGCCCGCAAGGTGCAGGCGACGCTGCAGCGCTATCAGGAGCTGCAGGACATCATCGCCATCCTCGGCATGGATGAGCTGAGCGAGGAAGACAAGCTCACCGTCACCCGTGCCCGTAAATTGCAGAAGTTCCTCTCCCAGCCCTTCGCGGTGGCCGAGAACTTCACCGGCCTGCCCGGCAAATATGTGCCGCTGGCCGAGACGGTCAAGGGCTTTGCCGCCATCGTGGACGGCAAGTGCGACGACCTGCCCGAGTGGGCCTTCTTCAACGTGGGTACCCTCGACGACGCCCGCAAGAAGGCAGCGGACAAGCTGGCGGAGGAAAAAGGCGGTGAGGCCTGATGAACAGCTTCATCCTCAACATCACGGCCTCCAGCGGTGAGTTCTATCAGGGCAGCTGCGAGAGCATGGTGCTGCCCGTGAAGGACGGCGTCTACGGTGTGCAGGCTGGTCACAGCCCGGTGCTGGTGGCCATCCACATGGGAATGCTCAAGTTCACCGTGGACGGCGAGACCCGGGAAATTCTGGTCGGTGACGGCATCGCCGAGGTGACGCCTACCTTCGTGCTTTTGCTGGTGGACAGCGCCGAGCGGCCCGAGGACATCGACAAGAACCGCGCCGAGGCCGCCCGCATCCGCGCCGAAGAGCGCTTGCAGCACAAGCAGAGTATGCACGAGTACTATCAGACAAAGATCGCCCTCGACCGTGCCATGCAGCGGCTGCAGACCGCATCCAAATACAAGCGTTAAGACTCCTTTCGAACATAAGCGATATTTCTCCAATTTCTCCAAAGCAGAGGGCCTGCCTGTCCATTTTACGGATGGGTGGGTCCTTTTGCGTTTCCTTTGACAGAGAAGGGGGAAAGTGATATGATTCTGGTATCCCCAAAGGAAAGACGGCCCGCATGGGAAATGCGGAGCCGCCGGAGTCCATGGCAGACGGATATGGCAGACAGCAGAGAGCCGTACAGGCAGAAAGGGCGCAGTTATGACGCTTATGACAGTCCCCGCAGCAAGCATCGCAGGCATGGTATTTTCCCTTGTCGTCTCCTTCGCACTTCCCATAGGCCTTTTCATCTACGCAAAGAAGAAGCTGGGCGCGAAGGCGGCACCGTTCTTTATCGGGTGCGGCGTTTTCTTCGTGATGGTGGTGATGCTGGAAGCTGCCATCCATCGCATCGTGTTCCAGCTGGCCGGAGAAGCGCTGACCGGAAGCGTGATCCTATACGCAGTCTATGGCGGCCTGATGGCAGCACTTTTTGAAGAGACCGGCCGTTACATCGCCATGAGGTTTCTGGTGAAGCCGATGGACTTTCCGAACGCCTTTATGTATGGTGCCGGACATGGCGGCGTAGAGGCAATGCTTCTATGCGGCGTGGCATCCATCAGCAACATCGTAAGTGCCGTGATGATAAACTCCGGCACCATGTCTGCACAGCTGGCGTCTCTTGACGCAAAGAAGGCGGCAGACACGGCAGCGGCTCTTTCGGCGCTGTGGACGACACCGAGCCTGACGTTTTTTGCAGGCGGCGTAGAGCGGCTTTTGGCGGTGGTGCTCCATGTGAGCCTTTCGATTCTGGTGTTCCAGTCCATCCGCAAAAAGTCCCGGAAAGACCTGCTCAATGCGTATCTGTTCCACTTCGTCATCGATTCGCTGGCTGTTCTGCTCAGTGCAGTGGCATCTGTCTGGGTGGTGGAGCTTGTCGTTGCACTCGTGACCGGCGGAGCTGTCCTAATGGCAAAGTATGCCTGTATGGAAGAATGAACGCACGGAAATATTTTTGATGTATAGGATATAAAAAGTCCCCTCTTCGTCATTGGAGCAAGAACCGTGACGAAGAGGGGACTTTCGCTTTCTGTTACTTTTTCTCGTGGTCAGACCAGCCGCTGGAGCTTATAATATCGCCGTCCGGCGTGCACCAGAGGGCCTCCACGCCGTCGAGGGACTCGACGAGCTTCTGTCCCTCTTCCAGCGGCATACAGAACAGGCCGGTGGTGAGGCAGTCGGCCGCGCCGGAGTCGGGGGAGAGGACGCTGACGCTATCGAAGTAGCGGGCGGGCCAGAGGGTGTCCGGGTCGATGAGGTGGTGGTAGCGCACGCCGTCCACGACGTAGTACCGCTGGTAGTTGCCGCTGGTGACGAGGGCCATGTCGCTCATGTTGACGCCGGAAACGTAGGAAGAGCTGGCGGTGTAGACTTCGGAGGAGTTCCACGGGTTTTCTACGCCGCCCGCCCACTGGGAGCCGTCGGGTTTTGTGCCGATGGCGCGGAGGTTGCCGCCCACGCTGATGAGGGCGCTGGTCAGGCCCCGGGCCTCAGCAGCCTGCGCCACCATCTCGACGGCATAGCCCTTGCCCACGCTGCCCACGTCGAGGGACATGGCGGGGTCGGAGAGGTAGACCGTCTTGGCCTCCTCGTCGATGACGAGGTCGGAGATGTCGCAGTGCTGTGCGGCGGCATCCAGTGCTTCCTGCGAGGGCAGCTGGTTGTCCGCCTCGCTTTCGGTGGCCTCGGCGGCTTCGCGGCAGTCGTGCCAGATGCGGAGGACGCTGCCCATGGCGATGTTCAGCTTGCCGCCGGTGGTGTCGTACATCTGCCGGGCCAGCTCCAGCATCCCGAGGATCTTATCGTCCACCTGAACCGGGGCAGTGCCCGCGTTGTCGTTGATGGTCTTGACGTTCACCACGCCGTCGTAGTCGTTGTAGATGTCGTAGAGACGGTGGTATTCCAGCAGGTCGGCGTGGAGGGCGTCCATCTGGCGGTTGAACTCCTCCTCGCTGTCGCAGTAGGCGATGACCTGCGTCACGGTGTCAAACGCGTCGTAAAAGATGGTGCTGTACCGCTGGGCATCCGCGCTCACGCCGGAGGCCGCAGGCTTTTGAGATGAGCCGCAGGCAGCAAGGAGGCTCAGGCAGAGCGTCCCGGCCAGCAGGACGGAAACAAAGCGCTTGATGCTCATGCCTGCTCCTTTGCCGCAGCTGTGAAGGCGGCGTGCTCCTCAGACAGGTGGGCCAGCAGGTCGCCGAAGACCCAGTTCTTGTTGGAGGGGGTGATGACGGCCTTGAGGGGAATGTTCACCTGCGCCTGCTTCATGAGGTCCAGCAGGGTGTCGAGGTCTTTTTCCCGGAAGTTTGCCAGCACCAGTGCAGGAGGATAGGCCCCCGGCTCCAGCACGAGGGTGCGAGAGGTCTTGACCTCCACCTCGCCCAGCAGCTGGGCGACGGTCTTGCCTGCGTCGGCGGGGGAGACGGGCAGCAGCTTCATGCCGAAGGCGGGGGCCATCCCCTCAAGGATGCCCCGGTCGGCGGCGGACAGGTTCCAGCCCAGCGCCAGCGGGACGCCGGCGTTCTGGTTGCGTGCGATATGTGCTTTCATGATGTCATACCTCATTTCAAGGGAGAAGTTCAAAATACACTATAGTATACCATAAAGAACGGAAAAAGAAAACGACTGCCGACCCTTTTTGCAAAGCGGGCAGCAGTCGAACAAGAAAGGCGCTATTGTATTTTGTCAAAAGTTGTGATATTCTGAAACTGCCGTCAGAAATGGCGGCAGGCACTGTCTGCAAATGCAGGTGGTCATGTTCCTCCGGCCAAGCGCCAGTGGAGACGAATATCTTTTTGCTTCCCCTGACGCGAGAGCGAAAGGGGGGATGTTCTATGACGCTGAGTGAAGTTATTCAACTGCTTGCCCTGATTGGCGGAGCAGTTTTTGTGACCTTTCAGATTACATGGACGATTTCCAACGGCAAAAAGAAATGACCGCCCATGCCTCTCCAAGCAAGCGGTCATTCTTTTTGACTTAACGCCGGAAGAGCGCTGACCATTTGTGGGACAGTGCCTTCTTTATTTGTAGTATAATCGTTTCAGCGTGAATTGTCAACGCTGAAAGCGTAACTTAGTTCAGCTTCTTGCCGAAGAACTCTACTTCCTTACTGATGAAGTCCATCAGCTCGTCGAACTGGTCGGGGGTCAGGCTCTGGGCACCGTCGCACTTGGCCTTGGCGGGGTCGTTGTGGACCTCGATCATCAGGCCGTCGGCACCGGCGGCGACGGCGGCCTTTGCCAGCTGAGGCACCATCCATGCGTGGCCGCAGGCGTGGCTGGGGTCCACGATGACGGGCAGGTGGGTCATCTTGTGGAGCATGACCACACCGGCGAGGTCGAGGGTGTTCCGCATACTGGTCTCGAAGGTGCGGATGCCGCGCTCGCAGAGGATGACATTCTCGTTGCCCTCGGCCATGATGTACTCGGCGCTCATGACGAACTCCTCCAGCGTGTTGGCAAGGCCGCGCTTGAGCAGGACGGGCTTCTTCTGACGGCCCACAGCCTTGAGCAGCTCGAAGTTCTGCATATTGCGGGCACCGACCTGAATGAGGTCCACATTCTCAAAGAGGGGCAGATGCTCGGTGTTCATGATCTCGGTGACGATGGGGGAGCCGGTGGCACGGCGGGCCAGCTTGAGCAGGTCGAGGCCCTCGCTGCGCATCCCTTGGAAAGAATAAGGGGAGGTGCGGGGCTTGAATGCGCCGCCGCGCAGCAGGGAGGCACCGGCGGCCTTGACGCGCTGGGCGCAGTAGGTGATCTGGGCCTCGCTCTCAATGCTGCACGGGCCTGCGATGACGGCAAAGCTGCCGCCGCCGATCTTCACGCCCTCCACATCAATGACGCTGTCGTCCGGATGGAATTTGCGGTTGGCTTTCTTGTACGGCTCCGAGACGCGGCGGCAGGTCTCGACCACCGGGTTTGCCAGCACCCAGCTCTCGGCGATGGCCTTGGTGTCGCCGATGAGGCCGAGGATGTGGGTGTCGCTGCCCTTGGAGTCATTGATCTGCAGGCCCATGCCTTCCAGCTCGCGGCAGAATTCGTGGACCTTGGCTTCGGGGGCGTCCTGTTTGAGTACGATGATCATGGCGGGTTCTCCTTTTCCTATTTCCGTACGGCAGGGGAGAGGAAGCCGCCTTGCCGCAGATGTTTCAGTATCATGAACTTCACTATCGTGAAGTGATGAGGCATGGACATAGCATATCACTTCAGTTTCATGAAGTCAAGGGCTTTCTCAAAAGTTTTTGAATTTTGGGAGAGAAAGTGGTAGAATAAAGTTGTCCGCTTCAAAAGAAAATGACACGTGCTGCGAGATGGAAAAGCCTCTCCCTTTGGGAGAGGTGTCATCGCTTGCGATGACGGAGAGGGCAAGCCCGGCATGACGGATTCGTTGCACAGCGACAGGCGCTTCTTTTGTAAGAGCGATGCTGTCGCTGTGCCTATACGTTCTCGTCAGCATCCTTGCCCTCTCAGTCTGCTTCGCAGACAGCTCTCCCAAAGGAAGAGCCTTTGAGGAAGCGGCAAAACACACAATAACGAAGTAAGAAGGTCTTACATATGGGCAAAGAAGCAAAAACGAACGCCATGCGCATCTTGGAGCGGGCCAAGGTGGCCTACACCGCGCATGAATATCCCCACGAAGAAGGCGTGGCGGTGGACGGCGTGACCGTCGCCGCCAGCATGGGCGAGGACCCCGCCTGCGTCTACAAGACGCTGGTGACGCAGGGGGCCAGCAGGAACTACTTCGTCTTCGTCATCCCGGTGGCGGCGGAGCTTGACCTGAAGGCTGCCGCCCGCAGCGTGGGTGAAAAGAGCGTGGCGATGATCCACGTTGCCGACATCAACAAAGTCACCGGCTATGTCCGGGGCGGCTGCAGCCCGGTGGGCATGAAGAAGCAGTACACCACCGTTTTTGACGAGAGCGTGCTGAGCCAGCCGAAGGTCTACGTCTCCGGCGGGCGCATCGGCACGCAGGTGTGCTGCGCCGCTGCCGACCTCATCAAGGCTGCACGGGCAACGACCGCGAAGATCATCTTCTGAAAAGCCCCTCAGGCGCGTTGCGCCAGCTCTCCCGGAGGGAGAGCCTTTAAAAGAATATTTATTATAGAAAGTTTCTCCAAGAAGTCGTACTTAAAAAGAAAAACGATGTCGAAACTGCACAAAATTTTAGAAAGTTTTTTGACAGCAGAGAACACAAGGGAAAATTTGCCCGAACGCTCTTTGCAAAGGCGTTTTTTTGCCGTATACTGTATCTAGACGGCGGACGGAAGGGCAGGCAAACTCTTTTTTCAGCCGGAAAGAACAGCGTGGACAACGAGGTTTGCGGAGGAGGAGCAGAATGTGGAATGAGCTGCTGAGTACCAAGTGCCGTTGCGGCGCGGGGATGCATCAGGGCCTTCGTGTAACCTGCTGCGAGTCTATGCTGTCGCAGACGAAATAAAAGGCCGTGGTGTAGGTGCATCACAGCCTTTTTTGTTTTTGTGTCGTGGGATTTTGAGAAAGAGAGGTTGGATACAGATGATTCGTAAAGTGGCAGTCATCATGGGTTCGGATAGTGATTGGCCGGTGGTCAAGGGGGCCTGCGCCCAGCTCAAGGCGCTGGACATCCCCTTTGAGGCCCACATCCTGTCGGCCCACCGCACCCCCGCCGAGGCGGCGGACTTCGCAAAAAAGGCAAAGGCAGACGGCTTCGGCGTCATCCTCTGCGCGGCGGGCATGGCAGCACATCTGGCTGGTGCTTTCGCCGCCAACACCACCCTGCCGGTCATCGGCATCCCGATGAAGGGCGGCGCAATGGACGGTCTGGATGCACTGCTGGCCACCGTCCAGATGCCCAGCGGCATCCCGGTGGCTACGGTGGCCCTGAACGGCGCAAAGAACGCCGCATGGCTGGCTGCTGAGATCCTGGCCCTCGGCGACGAGGCGCTGGCCGGCCGGCTGGAGGCTGAGCGCACCGCGATGGCGCAGCAGATCGCCGCAAAGGAAGAAAAACTGCAGAAAGAGATCGAGGAACTGTAATGTCTGATTTTGCATACCCGCTTCACGAAGAGTGCGGCGTTTTCGGCATCTATGACCGTGCAGGCACGGAGGATGTGGCGGCTGCCGCCTACTCGGCCCTGTACGCTCTGCAGCACCGTGGGCAGGAGAGCTGCGGCATCGCCGTGAACGATGACGGCGTCATCAACGGCCACCGGGACCTCGGCCTTGTCAATGAGGTGCTCACCCCGGCGGTGCTGGCTTCGCTGGCAAAGCCCACGGCCCATATGGCCACCGGCCATGTCCGCTACGCCACCGCCGGCAGCCGCGTCCGGGCCAACGCCCAGCCCATGATCGTCCGGCATGGCCGGGGCACCATGGCCCTCTGCCACAACGGCAACCTGACGAACGCTCTGGAGCTTCGCCGCCAGCTGGAAAACGAGGGTGCTATCTTCCACGGCTCCTCCGACACCGAGGTCATCTGCTACCTCGTCACCCGCAACCGCCTGCGGATGGGAAGCATCGAGATCGCCATCAGCAAGACGATGGATGTCCTCGAGGGCGCTTACAGCCTTGTGGTCATGTCGGCCACCAAGCTCATCGCGGCCCGCGACCCCCGGGGCTACCGGCCTCTGTGCATCGGCACCCTGCCCGGCGGCGGCTATGCCTTCGCCAGCGAGAGCTGTGCGCTGGACGCCGTCGGTGCGACGCTGCTGCGGGATGTGGAGCCGGGCGAGATCGTCATCGCCGACACCAAGACTGGTGAGCTGCGCTCCATCAAAGACCACTGCGGCCGTCCCGACCGCCAGATGTGCGTCTTCGAGTTCATCTACTTCGCCCGCCCCGACAGCATCATTGAGGGCAGCTCGGTGCATGAGGCCCGCAAGCAGGCAGGCCGCTTCCTCGCACAGGAACACCCCGTAGAGGCCGATGTGGTCATCGGTGTGCCGGACTCCGGCCTCGATGCGGCCCTCGGCTACTCGCAGGAAAGCGGCATCCCCTACGGCATCGGCTTCATCAAGAATAAATACATTGGCCGCACCTTCATTCAGGGCAGCCAGAAGCAGCGCGAGAACAGCGTCCGCATCAAGCTGAACGTCGTGTCCAGCACCGTCAAGGGCAAGCGGGTGGTGCTGGTGGATGACTCCATCGTGCGCGGCACCACCTCCGCCCGCATCATCAAGCTGCTGCGGGACGCCGGAGCGAAGGAAGTCCACTTCCGTGTTTCCGCACCCCCCTTCAAATATCCCTGCTATTTCGGCACCGACATCCCCGACCAGAAGCTGCTGGTCGCCACCGGCCGCACGGTGGATCAGATCAACGAGATCATCGGGGCCGACACGCTGGGCTACCTTTCGACGGAGCACGTCGTCCGGCTGGCCCAGAACGCGAACGGCGGCTTCTGCACTGCCTGCTTCACCGGCCAGTACGCCGTGAAGCCGGAAGAGGTGCTTTCCACCGATATTCATGAACGCCACCTGAATGACCGTCCCAAGGACGAGAAAAAGTTAGGAGAGTAACAATGGAAAAGAGCTATTCGGAAAGCTATGCAGCCGCAGGTGTGGACATCACCGCAGGCTACCGTTCGGTCGAACTCATGAAGCAGTATGTGGCCCGCACCATGAATGAGCACTGCATCGGCGGGTTGGGCGGCTTCGGCGGCCTGTTCGAGCTGGACTGCACCGGCTATCAGCACCCCGTCCTCATCTCGGGCACCGACGGCGTGGGCACTAAGCTGAAGATCGCCATGATCCTGGACAAGCATGACACCATCGGCATCGACTGCGTGGCCATGTGCGTCAACGACGTCATCTGCGCCGGTGCAAAGCCGCTGGTCTTCCTCGACTACATCGCCTGCGGCCGGAACATCCCCGAGAAGATCGCCGAGATCGTCAAGGGCGTGGCCGAGGGCTGCGTGCAGGCCGACTGCTCTCTGGTGGGCGGCGAGACCGCAGAGCATCCGGGTATGATGCCGGAGGAGGAGTACGATCTGGCCGGCTTCACCGTGGGCGTCGTGGACAAGGAAAAGATCCTGAGCAACGAGACCATGAAGCCCGGCGACGTCATCATCGCCCTGCCCTCCACCGGCGTCCACTCCAACGGCTTCTCGCTGGTGCGCAAGATTTTCGACATCGACGGCGACCCCGCCGTTCTCAAGACTGCCCCCGCAGAGCTGGGCGGCAAGACCCTCGGCGAGGCTCTGCTGGCCCCCACTAAGATCTACGTCAAGCCGGTGCTGAAGGTGCTGGAAGAGGTGGATGTCAAGGGCATCTCCCACATTACCGGCGGCGGCTTCTACGAGAACATCCCCCGCAGCCTGAAGAAGGGCTGCTGCGCCCGCATCAAGAAGGAGGATGTCCGCACTCCGGCCCTCTTCCAGCTGATGCAGAAGACCGGCAATATCTCCGAGCACGATATGTTCAACACCTTCAACATGGGCGTCGGCATGGTGCTGACCGTCCCCGCCGAGCAGGCCGACAAGGCACTGGACATCCTCCATGCCAACGGTGAGCCGGAGGCCTATCGTCTGGGCGTCATCGCAGAAGGTGAGGGTGTCGAGCTGTGCTGAACATCGCTGTGTTAGTGTCCGGCGGCGGCACCAATTTGCAGGCCCTGCTGGACAGTGAGGCCCGGGGGGAGAACCCGAACGGCAAGATCACGCTGGTGGTGGCATCCAAGCCCGGCGTCTACGCGCTGGAGCGCGCAGCCAAGGCAGGCGTCGAGGGCGTGGTCGTCCGCCGGAAGGACTACGCCACCAGCGAGGCGTTCGACGCCGCCCTGCTGAAGACGCTGAAGGAACACGACATCGACCTCGTGGTGCTGGCGGGCTTCCTCTCGGTGCTCGGTCCCAGCGTCATCGAGGCCTATCCCCGCCGCATCCTGAACATCCACCCCGCCCTCATCCCGTCCTTCTGCGGGCCGGGTATGTACGGCCTGCGCCCCCACGAGGCCGCGCTGGCCCGGGGCTGCAAGGTGACGGGCGCCACCGTCCACTTCGTCAATGAGGAGTGCGATGGCGGGCCGATCCTGTTACAAAAGGCCGTGGACATCCTGCCCGGCGACACCCCCGAGGTGCTGCAGAAGCGGGTGATGGAGCAGGCCGAGTGGAAGCTGCTGCCGCAGGCGGTGGCGATGGTCTGCAGCGGAGAGGTTTAACGATAGGAGAAAGACAATGGAAAAGATCGACCTGAACGAATATCTGGCCTCCAACGAGTACCCCGGCCGCGGCATCGCGGTGGCAAAAGCACCGGATGGCCGTCAGATGTTCATTGGCTATTTCATCATGGGCCGCAGCGAGAACAGCCGCAACCGGGTATTCGACCCGGTGCCCGAGCGGGGCGGCATCTGCACGATGGCGGCAGACCCGGCCAAGCTGGAGGACCCCAGCCTCATCATCTATAACCCCGTGCTGACCCTCGGCAAGACCCACATCGTCACCAACGGCGACCAGACCGACACCATCTTTGACGAGATGAGCCGGGGCCGCAGCTTTGCCGACGCCCTGCGCACCCGCACCTTCGAGCCGGACGAGCCGAACTACACCCCCCGCATCTCCGCTGTGGTGTACGCTGACGGCAGCTATCAGATGAGCATTCTGAAGTCTGCCGACGGCAACGGCGAGAGCGTGCAGCGCTATTTCTTCGACTACCCGCAGCCCGTGGCCGGGGAGGGTCACTTCATCAGCACCTATAAGCACAACGGCAGTCCCATCCCCAGCTTTGAGGGCGAGCCGCTCCGTTTCGCCTGCCCCCGCACCATCGGCGATTTCGCCCATGGCCTGTGGCAGAACCTGAACCCCGACAACAAGGTCAGCCTCTTCGCCCGGGTCATCGACCTCGAGACCGGCGAGAGCGGCGACATGATCTTCAACAAATATGACGCTGTGTGCAGCGATCTCGACGACCCCGAGGAGCCGGAGCTGCTGCCCGAGGAGCTGGAGCTGCTGAAGAAGCTCGACGCCGAGGAAGAATAACACGAGATACAAGGAGGATGCACCAAATGAATGAACTTGCGCTGAAGTACGGCTGCAACCCCAACCAGAAGCCCAGCCGCATCTATATGGAGGACGGTTCTGACCTGCCCGTCACCGTCCTGAACGGCAAGCCGGGCTACATCAATTTTCTGGATGCCCTCAACTCCATCCAGCTGGTCAAGGAGCTGAAAGAGGCCTGCGGCCTGCCTGCCGCCGCCTCCTTCAAGCACGTCTCCCCGGCGGGCGCGGCCCTCGGCCTGCCCCTGAGCGAGGTGGAGCGGAAGATGTACCACATCGCCCCGGACATGGAGCTTTCGCCGCTGGCCTGCGCGTATGCCCGCGCCCGCGGCGCAGATCGGATGTCCTCCTTCGGCGACTGGATCGCCCTCTCCGACGTCTGCGATGTGCCCACGGCAAAGCTCATCCAGCACGAGGTGTCTGACGGCATCATCGCCCCGGGCTATGAGCCGGAGGCCCTGACCATCCTCGCCGGCAAGAAGAAGGGAAACTACAACGTGGTCGCTATCGACCCTGCCTATAAGCCCAACCCCGTGGAGCACAAGCAGGTCTACGGCATCACCTTCGAGCAGGGCCGCAACGAGCTGGTCATCAACGCCGACACCATGCTGAACAACTGGGTCACGGAGAACAAGACCGTGACCGAGGAGCAGAAGCGCGACCTCATCATCGCCCTCATCACCCTGAAATACACCCAGTCCAACAGCGTCTGCTACACCGCAGGCGGCCAGACCATCGGCGTGGGCGCAGGCCAGCAGAGCCGCATCCACTGCACCCGTCTGGCGGGCCAGAAGGCCGACAACTGGCAGCTGCGCCATATGCCGAAGGTGCTGGACCTGCCCTTCCGCGACGATGTGGCAAAGCCCAACCGTGACAACGCCATCGATGTCTACATCGGCGACACCCCCGAGGACGTCATCGGCGACGATGTCTGGGCCGAGACCTTCACCCGTCAGCCTGAGCCGCTGACCGTTGAGGAAAAGAAGGAGTATCTGAGCCATGTCACCGGCGTCTGCCTCGGCTCGGATGCGTTCTTCCCCTTCGGCGACAACATCGAGCGGGCACGCCGTTCCGGCGTCACCGCCATCGTCCAGCCCGGCGGCTCCATCCGTGACCAGCAGGTCATCGACACCTGCAATAAGTATGGCATTGCGATGGCCTTCTGCGGCATCCGGCTGTTCCATCACTAAGGGGGCATAAAAATGGCAAAGAAAATTCTGGTCGTTGGCGGCGGCGGACGTGAGCACGCCATCATCAAGGCACTGAAAAAAAGCCCCGACTGCGGTGAGGTCTGGTGTGCGCCCGGCAACGGCGGCATCGGCTATGATGCCCACTGCGTCAACATCAAGGCCACCGATGTGGAGACGATGGTGGGCTTTGCAGAGACGGAAAAGTTCGACTATGTCGTGGTAGCGCAGGACGACCCGCTGGCACTGGGCATGGTGGACGCTCTGGCAAAGGTCGGCATCCCGGCGTTCGGCCCGGACAAGGCTGCGGCCCGCATCGAGGCCTCCAAGGTCTTCTCCAAAGACCTGATGAAGAAGTACGGCATCCCCACCGCGAAGTATGAGACCTTCGACGACCCCGCCAAGGTCATGGAGTACGTCAAGGCCGAGGGCAAGTATCCTGTGGTCATCAAGGCCGACGGCCTTGCGCTGGGCAAGGGCGTGCTCATCTGCGAGAGCGAAAAGCAGGCTGCCGAGGGCGTCAAGGAGATCATGCTGGATAAAAAGTTCGGCGCTTCCGGCAACCATGTGGTCGTGGAGGAGTTCCTCACCGGCCCCGAGGTCAGTGTCCTCAGCTTCACCGACGGCAAGGTGGTCAAGCCGATGGTGTCCTCCATGGACCACAAGCGTGCCAACGACCACGACACCGGCCTGAACACCGGCGGCATGGGCACCGTCGCCCCCAACCCCTACTACACCCCGGCCATCGCCGCCGAGTGCATGGAGAAGATCTTCCTGCCCACCATCAAGGCCATGAACGCTGAGGGCTGCCCCTTCAAGGGCTGTCTCTACTTCGGCCTCATGCTCACCCCGGACGGCCCGAAGGTCATCGAGTACAACTGCCGCTTCGGCGACCCCGAGACGCAGGTGGTGCTGCCCCTGTTGGAGAGCGACCTGCTGAAGATCATGACCGCCTGCACCGAGGGCACGCTGACCGACACCGAGGTGAAGTTCTCCGACGGCGCGGCTGCCTGCGTCATCCTCGCTTCCGGCGGCTACCCTGTGGCCTACGAGAAGGGCAAGCCCATCACCGGCCTTGTGGACGGTCAGCTGCCCGATGAGCCGGACGTCACGGTCTACCACTCCGGCACGGCCATCGCCGAGGACGGTCAGCTCGTCACCAACGGCGGTCGCGTGCTGGGCGTGACGGCCACTGCGCCCGGCCTGCCCCGGGCCATCGCCATCGCCTACGAGGCCGCAGAGCACATCCACTTCGACAAGCTGCACAAGCGCACCGACATCGGGATGCGGGCGCTGAAGGCGCTGGCGGAGAAGCAGTAAATGAATCTCTGAAGGCTCTCCCTTTGGGAGAGCTGTCCCCGAAGGGGACTGAGAGGGCAAGGATGCTGACAGGGATGCGTCAGCGCAGCGATTGGAGCGCTTTGACAAAGGAGCGGATTATCGCTGTGTCGCAGCTCTGTCGCACAGGGCTTGCCCTCTCCGTCATTGCTTCGCAATGCCACCTCTCCCAAGGGGAGAGGCTTTGAAGCGGATACCTATAAAAGATTGAAACAACGAAATAACAAGGGGGATTTCCCAATGGTATATCGTATCTATGTTGAAAAGAAACCCGGCTTCGACGGCGAGGCCCAGAGCCTGCGCAACGAGCTGGTCTCGCTGCTGGGCATCAAGGAGCTGAGCGGCCTGCGGCTGCTCAACCGCTACGACGTGGAGGGCATCGACGAGGCATTGTTCGAGCAGTGCGTGCCCACTGTGTTCAGCGAGCCGCCGGTGGACAATACCTATGCGGAGCTGCCCGCTGCGGACGGCTGCGTGTCTTTTGCCGTGGAGTACCTGCCCGGCCAGTTCGACCAGCGCGCCGACTCTGCCGCCGAGTGCATCCAGCTCATCAGTCAGGGCGAGCGCCCGCTGGTGCGCTCTGCCCGCGTCTACCTGCTGGAGGGCACCCTGACCGACGAGCAGCTGGCTGAGATCAAGAAATACGTCATCAACCCCGTGGAGGCCCGCGAGGCTTCGCTGGACACCAAGGCTACCCTGAAGATGGAGTATCCCGTCCCCACCGAGGTGGCCGTTCTGGACGGCTTCAACGAGCTGGACGAGGAGGGCCTGAAGAAGTTCATCGATGAGAAGGGCCTTGCGATGGACCTCGGCGACATCAAGTTCTGTCAGGAGTATTTCCGCTCGGAGAAGCGCGACCCGACCATTACCGAGATCAAGATGATCGACACCTACTGGTCCGATCACTGCCGCCATACCACCTTCGGCACCATTCTGGACGACGTCCAGATCGACGATGCCGTGGTGCAGAAGGCATTTGACCGCTACATGGCCATGCGCGCCGACCTTGGCCGCGAGAACAAGCCCCGCTGCATGATGGACCTTGCCACCATCGGTGCCAAGGAGCTGAAAAAGCAGGGTATCCTGAAGAACCTCGATGAGTCTGAGGAGATCAACGCCTGCACCGTCAAGATCAAGTGTGATGTCAACGGCAAGGACGAGGACTGGCTCTTCCTCTTCAAGAATGAGACCCACAACCATCCCACCGAGATCGAGCCGTTCGGCGGTGCGGCCACCTGCATCGGCGGTGCCATCCGTGATCCCCTGTCCGGCCGCAGCTATGTCTATCAGGCCATGCGCGTCACCGGCGCAGGCGACCCCCTCAAGCCCGTCAGCGAGACCCTGCCCGGCAAGCTGCCTCAGCGCAAGCTGGTGACGACCGCTGCCGCCGGTTATTCCTCCTACGGCAACCAGATCGGCCTCGCCACCGGTCAGGTGGATGAGATCTATCATCCCGGCTATGTGGCAAAGCGTATGGAGATCGGCGCTGTCGTGGGCGCGACTCCCGCTTCCCACGTCCGCCGCGAGTGCCCCGCCCCCGGCGACGTCATCGTCCTGCTGGGCGGCCGCACCGGCCGTGACGGCATCGGCGGCGCTACCGGCTCCTCCAAGGCCCACAAGCTGGACAGCCTCGAGCACTGCGGTGCCGAGGTGCAGAAGGGCAACGCCCCCATCGAGCGCAAGCTGCAGCGCCTGTTCCGCCGCGAGGATGCCTGCAAGATGATCAAGCGCTGCAACGACTTCGGCGCAGGCGGCGTCTCCGTCGCCATCGGCGAGCTGGCCGACGGCCTGTATATCGACCTGAATAAGGTCACGAAGAAGTACGACGGCCTCGACGGCACCGAGCTGGCCATCAGCGAGAGTCAGGAGCGGATGGCCGTGGCGCTGGCCCCCGAGGATGTGGACAAGTTCATCGCCATTGCCACCGAGGAGAACCTTGAGGCCACCCCCGTGGCAAAGGTCACGGAAGAAAAGCGTCTGAACATGGTGTGGAACGGCAAGTCCATCGTCAACATCAGCCGCGAGTTCCTGAACTCCAACGGTGCTGAGAAGCACCAGAACGTCCACATCGAGAAGGGCACCGTCTGGCAGCCTCAGTGGGCCGGTGTGACCTTCGAGCAGAAGATGAAGAACATGGTGGGCGACCTGAACGTCTGCAGCAAGAAGGGCCTTTCGGAGCGGTTCGACTCCACCATCGGCGCAGCCACCGTGCTGATGCCCTTCGGCGGCGCACGCCAGCTGACCCCCCAGAACGCCATGGTGGCCAAGCTGCCGGTGGACGGCGAGACCAACACCTGTTCCGGCATGGCATGGGGCTACAACCCCTATCTGATGAGCGCTGACCAGTATGTGGGCGCACAGATGGCCGTGATCGAGAGCGTGACCAAGCTGGTGGCCAGCGGCTTCCGCTATGAGGACGCCTACCTGACGTTCCAGGAGTATTTCGAGCGTCTGGGCAATGTGCCGGAGCGCTGGGGCAAGCCGCTGGCCGCTCTGCTGGGCGCTCTGGATGCCCAGATGGGCCTCGGCATCGCCTCCATCGGCGGCAAGGATAGTATGTCCGGCTCCTTCGAGCAGCTGGATGTGCCTCCCACGCTGGTGTCCTTCGCCACGGCCATCGGCAAGGCCAGCCGCGTCGTCTCCACCGAGTTCAAGAAGCCGGAGAGCACGGTCGTCCTCCTCCGGCCCATCCTCGATCCGGCGACCGGCTGCCCCAACTTCTTCTCCCTGAAAGCCAACTATAAGATCGTCGAGCAGATGATGGAGGAGGGCATCGTGGCCTCCGCCTGCTCTGTGGGCTACGGCGGTCTGGCCGAGGCCCTCTTCAAGATGGGTCTGGGCAACCGCATCGGCTTCAAGATGATGACCAAGATGTCCACTCACGATATGTTCAAGCCCATGTACGGCTCCATCGTGCTGGAGATGGTCTCCGACGCCCCGGCCGGTGAGCTGCTGGGCGAGACCACGGCGGACTACGTCTTTGAGTGCTGCGGCGACAAGCTGGATATGGCACAGCTGCAGGAGATCTGGGAGTCCAAGCTCGAGCCGGTCTACCCCTACCGCAAGTCCGGCCCCGTCGTCGAGAAGATCAGCGGCAGCCTGATCGCTCCCGCTGCGCCCAAGATCGGCGTGGCAAAGCCGAAGGTCATCATCCCGGTCTTCCCGGGCACCAACTGCGAGTACGACACCGCCCGCGCCTTTGCCCGCGCCGGTGCTGACCCCGAGGTGCTGGTCATCCGCAACCTGACCCCCGCTGACGTCACTGCCAGCTGCGAGGCACTGGTGAAGGCCATCAACGAGAGCCAGATCGTCATGCTGCCCGGCGGCTTCTCCGGTGGCGACGAGCCGGACGGCAGCGCCAAGTTCATCGCCTCCTTCTTCCGCAGCCCGGCCGTCACCGAGGCGGTCCGCGACCTGCTGCAGCACCGTGACGGCCTGATGCTGGGCATCTGCAACGGCTTCCAGGCCCTCATCAAGCTGGGTCTGGCCGCTTACGGTGACATCCGCCCCATCACGTCCTGCGACCCGACCCTGACCTTCAACACCATCGGCCGCCACCAGAGTATGCTGGTGCGCACCCGCATCGCTTCCACCGGCAGCCCGTGGCTGTCCAAGTGCAGCGTGGGCGACCAGCACACCGTGGCCATCAGCCACGGCGAGGGACGCTTTGTGGCCCCCCAGAGCGTGCTGGATACCCTCATCGCCAACGGCCAGATCGCAACTCAGTACGTCGATCAGGACGGCAACCCCAGTATGGACCTGCGGTATAACCCCAACGGCTCCGTCCTCGCCATCGAGGGCATCACCAGCCCGGACGGCCGCGTCTTTGGTAAGATGGGCCACTCGGAGCGCAGCGGCGAGTACCTCTACAAGAATGTCACCGGCGATAAGTATCAGCCGATCTTCGAGGGCGGCGTGGACTATTTCAAGATTTGATGGTAGAATAAGAAAAACCTCTCCGTCACGGCTTTGCCGTGCCACCCCCCCTATCGAGGGGAGGCTTTGGCAGGGCGGAAAACTTTACCTCTTCGCCAGAGGCTCCCCTCGGTAGGGGAGCTGTCGAGCGATAGCGAGACTGAGAGGTTGAGCCTTTTGCAAAACTTACCCAAGGAGGACAGCTTAATGTCTCAGCATGACCGTTATATCAGCCCCTTTTCCACCCGATATGCCTCCGATGAGATGCAGTACATCTTCTCGGACGACAACAAGTTCCGCACATGGCGCCGTCTGTGGGTGGCGCTGGCCCGGGCCGAGATGAAGCAGGGCCTGACCAATATCACCCCCGAGATGGTGGCCGAGCTGGAAGCTCATGTGGACGACATCAACTATGAGGTCGCCATCGAGAGGGAGAAGCTGGTGCGCCACGACGTTATGAGCCATGTCTACGCCTACGGCCAGCAGTGCCCCAAGGCAGCAGGCATCATCCATCTGGGCGCCACCAGCTGCTACGTCGGCGACAACACCGACATCATCGTGATGCGTCAGGGCCTTGAGCTGGTGCGCAAGAAGCTCATCGGCGTGCTGGCAAAGCTGGCCAAGTTTGCCGAGGAGTACAAGGATATGCCCTGCATGGCCTACACCCACTGCCAGCCCGCCCAGCCCACCACCGTGGGCAAGCGTGCCACCCTGTGGGCCAACGAGCTGGTGATGGACCTCAACGAGATCGACCACCGCCTTGCGACCCTGCAGCTGCGCGGTGTCAAGGGCACCACCGGTACGCAGGCCTCTTTTATGGAGCTGTTCAAGGGCGACGCCGATAAGATCCGCGCTGTGGATGCCTCCATCGCCGAGGAGATGGGCTTCGACCGCGAGGCCGTTATCCCGGTGTCCGGCCAGACCTACAGCCGCAAGGTGGATGCTTTCATCCTGAATGCTCTGGCCGGCATCGGCCAGAGCTGCATGAAGTTTGCCACCGACCTGCGCCTGCTGGCCAACTTCAAGGAGATGGAAGAGCCTTTTGAGAAGAACCAGATCGGTTCCTCTGCCATGCCCTACAAGCGCAACCCCATGCGCTGTGAGCGCATCTGCGCACTGAGCCGCTACCTGATGGTGGATGTGCTCAATCCCAGCTTCACCACTGGCACCCAGTGGTTTGAGCGGACGCTGGATGACAGCGCCAACAAGCGGGTGGCAATGGCCGAAGGCTTCCTCGCCACCGACGCCATCCTGAACATCATGCTCAACGTCACCGACGGCATCGTGGTCTACCCGAAGGTCATCCGCAGCCGCCTGATGGCGGAGCTGCCCTTTATGGCCAGCGAGAACATCATGATGCAGGCCGTAGAGAAGGGCGGCAACCGTCAGGAGCTGCACGAGCGCCTGCGCCAGCACGCCATCGCCGCCGGCAAGCAGGTCAAGGAAGAGGGCCTGCCCAACGATATGGTAGACCGTGTCGCCGCTGACCCCGCCTTTGGCCTGACCAAGGAGGAGATCACAGCGGGCCTTGTGCCCGAAAACTTCGTGGGCCGCGCTCCCCAGCAGGTGGAGGAGTTCATTGCCCACATCCTCAAGCCCATTTTCGACACGAATCCGGATGCTGTGGAGCAGCATGCGAATCTGAGTGTCTAAGGCTTCAAAACATTAGCTCACAAAGGGAGAACGCTGCTGCGCGTTCTCTCTTTTGTTTTGAGACAAAGCTTTTTTGGGCACTGCAAAAGCCTCTCCCAAAGGGAGAGCCTTGAACCGTTCTGCCTAAAATGCTACAATATATCCGCACAAAACATTGAGAATCAGGAGAACACCATGCGACTCGACAAATATCTGGCCGAGACGGCCCAATGTACCCGGAGCGAGGCCAAGGCGCTGCTGGCAAAAGGGCGCGTCACCGTGAACGGTGCGGTCTGCAAGAAAGGGGACACCCAGCTGAAGGCCGCCGACGCCGTGGCAGTGGACGGCAGGGCGCTTGATTACCAGCAGTTCGTCTACCTCATGCTCAATAAGCCCGAGGGTGTCGTCAGCGCCTCCACCGACAAGAGGGACACCACCGTCGTCGATCTGGTGGGGGACGCCTACCCCCGGCGGGAGCTGTTCCCGGCGGGGCGGCTGGACAAGACCAGCACCGGCTTCGTCCTGCTGACGGACGACGGCGGCTTTGCCCACGACATCCTCGCGCCCAAGCGCCATGTCTCCAAGACCTACACCGTCACCATCGACACCCCGCTGACGGAGGAGATGCGCGCAGGCTTTGCCGCCGGCGTCACGCTGGCCGACGGCACGGCCCTCTCTCCGGCAGAGGTGTCCGCCCTTACGCCCGACGGCCTGACCGTCCGCGTCCTGCTGCGGCAGGGCGTCTACCACCAGATCAAGCGGATGTTCGGCATCTACGGCGCGGGCGTCAACGCCCTCCACCGGGACGCCATCGGCGGCCTTACGCTGGACGAGAGCCTTGCGCCGGGCCAGTGGAGGGAGCTGACCGCCGACGAAGTGGCGAAAATTACCACGGGGTGAGGCGGCGCTTTTCACCCCTTCTTCAAAAAAGTATCACAATTTGCCGGTAAAATAGCTCTCAGAACCACGCAGAAAGGCCTTTTTTGGCCCTGAAAATGCCCCGAAAGATAATTTCAACAAGAAAGAAGAATTTTTTTTGGTGAAATATGTTGCAAAAGTAAATTCTTTTGTGTAAAATATAAAATGTAATGCGGCGAAATTGTTGAAAATCACAATCCCGCCCACCTGCGGTTTGCACAAGAGAGGAAAAGGGGTATCCATTTATGGCCAATAGAGTATTTCAGAGCGTGATCTACCAGATGAAGGACGCGATCGACCGTGTGGTCGGCGTGGTGGATGAGACCGGCGCTGTCATCTCCTGCTCGGAGCTGAATCTGATCGGCGAGGTGCGCGAGGGCTTTATGGCAGAGCGTCTGACGGCCGGAGACCGCTTCGTGCGGGATGGCTACACCTATCAGCAGTTCTCCAGCGCAAAGCATAACGATTATGCCGTCTTCGTGGAAGGCGCTGACGAGACTGCGGGCCAGTTCGCCGCGCTGCTGTCCATCAGCCTCCAGAGCATCAAGCAGTATCACGACGAGAAGTTCGACAAGTCCAACTTTATCAAGAATGTGGTGCTGGACAATATCCTGCCCGGCGACATCTACGCCAAGGCCCGTGAGCTGCACTTCGCCACCGATGTCTCCCGGGTGGTGTTCATCGTCCGCGTCACCAGCGGCGGCGACATCTCCGCTTACGACGTGGTGAGCAGCCTGTTCCCCGACAAGCAGAAGGATTTCGTCTTCAACATCAGCGAGACGGACACTGTTCTGGTCAAGGAGATCCGCAAGGGCATCGACCGCTCCGATATGGAAAAGCTGGCGGCCAGCATCGTGGATACCCTGTCCGGAGAGCATTACATCAAGGCTGTCGTGGGCATCGGCACCCCCATCGCCAACGTGAAGGATCTGGCCACTTCCTTTAAGGAGGCACAGATCGCCATGGAGGTCAGCAAGGTGTTCGATACCGAGAAGCAGATCATCCGCTACGACAATCTGGGCATCGCACGCCTCATTTATCAGCTGCCCACCACGGTCTGCGAGATGTTCCTGCGCGAAGTGTTCAAGCAGGGCAGCATCGAGAGTCTGGATCAGGAGACCCTCTTTACCATCCAGCGCTTCTTCGAGAACAACCTGAACGTCTCTGAGACCAGCCGCGGCCTGTTCGTCCACCGCAATACGCTGGTGTACCGTCTGGAAAAGATCAAAAAGCTGACCGGTCTGGATCTGCGTGAGTTCGACGACGCTATCGTGTTCAAGGTAGCGCTCATGGTCAAGAAGTACCTGTCCAACAATCCGGCCAAATATTGATATTTCGTCTCAGCCGCCCCGGCTGCGGATGCCGAAACCGGCCGCTCGACCCCGATGCTGGCCGGTTTCTTTTGTTATAGCCTGTATGGACAACCTCTCCGTCACGGCTGACGCCGCAACCCGGCCTTGTCGAGCGAAGCGAGACTGAGAGGTTTAAGCTTGGAACTTCTGTACCAAATAACTTTTCAGGAGCAAGATACTCATGATAGATTTTGAACATGTCACCAAGATATACAAGAGGAGCGACAAGCCCGCGCTGGAGGACATCGACTTCCATGTGGCAGACGGCGAGTTCGTCTTTCTGGTGGGACACTCCGGTGCAGGCAAGTCCACCCTGCTCAAGCTCATCCTCCGGGAGGAGCTGCCCACAGAGGGCCGCGTGCTCGTGGACGGCAAGGATGTCGCCCGGCTGCGCCGGGGCAAAGTGCCCTATCTCCGCCGCCAGATGGGCATCATCTTTCAGGACTTCCGCCTCATCCCGACCATGACGGTCTACGAGAACATCGCCTTTGCGATGCACGTCACCAACATCGGCAAGAAGGACATCAAGGAACGGGTCAACTATATGCTGGAACTGGTGCATCTGGAGGATAAGGCAAAGGTCTACCCCGAGTTCCTCTCCGGCGGCGAGCAGCAGCGGGTGGCCGTGGCCCGCGCTCTGGCCCACAGCCCTCGTCTGGTCATCGCGGACGAGCCTACCGGTAACATCGACCCCGAGATGAGCCTTGAGATGATGGAGCTGCTGGAGCGGGTGAGCGAAATGGGCATCACAGTGCTGGTCGTCACCCACGAGCATGAACTGGTGCGCCGCTTTAACCGCCGCACCGTCACCCTGAAGAACGGCCGCATCATCTCCGACGTCCCGGCCAGCTTCGGCGAGGAGGTGCACGCATGAAGATCTCGACGTTTGGTTTCCTGACCCGGCGCGGCGTGCGCAACCTCGGCAAGCACTGGGCCATGACCATTGCCTGCATCGCCTCGCTCAGTGTCTGCATGACCCTGAACACCTTCGCCAGTCTCGTCGAGGTGAACGTGGACAGCATGGTCAACTATCTGGGCACCCAGAACGAGATGGTGGTCTATGTGGACCCCGAGGCCGACAACACCCTCATCGAGTCGGTCGGCGCGGCCATCGGCAGCACCGCAGGGGTGAGCCGGGTGCAGTATATGTCCAAAGAGGACGTCCTGAACCAGTACAAGGGCTATATGTCCGAGTACGCCGACCTACTGGACGAGTTCGAGAACGACAACCCCTTTAAAGCAAATTACCGCGTCTCCCTGTCAGATCTGAGCCAGATGGAGACTATGAGCAGGAAATTCGAGGCCATTGAGGGCGTCTACAGCGTCACAGCCCCCATCGAGATGACCAAGACCTTCGTGGACGTCCAGAAGGCCGTCACCAAGGCCGGGCGGATCGTCGTGCTGGTGCTGATGGCCGTGAGCATCATCACGGTGGGCACCACCATCCGGCTGAGCGTCTTTGCCCGCCGCCGCGAAATTGAGATCATGAAGTACGTCGGTGCCACCAACGCCCTCGTCACCCTGCCCTTCGTCATCGAGGGTCTGGTGATGGGCCTTATCTCCGGCATCATCACAGCGGCGGCCAGCATCGGCGGCTACGCCTATATCGTGGAGATCTCGCCCACACTGGGCAGTCTGTGGCAGATGCTCATGGGCATGGCTCTGGTGCCGCTGGAAAACGTCTGGCCCACCATCCTGACCTACAGCCTCGTGGCGGGCGCTCTGGTGGGCGGTCTGGGCAGTATGTTCTCCATCCGCAAGCACCTTAATGTGTAAGGAGGGCCTACTGTGTATCACGATAAGCATTCCGCAGGCTTCGTCCTGCGCCACTCGCCCCGCCATGCAAAGCCCTCCGGCCACTCGGTCATGATGCGTGCTGCCTGCGCCTTTGTGGCGGCGGCCTGCCTTGTGCTGAGTATGACGGTCTATCCGGCCAGCGCGGCCACCAGCATGAGTTCGCTGCAGAACAAGCTGGATAAGCTCTCCCAGTCCATCCAACAGCATAAGACAGAGCTGAACAACGCCAAGAAGAAGGAAGCTGCCGCAAAGGCTCTCGAGTCTGAGCTGAAGGAAAAAGTCTCGGTGATCCAGAGCCAGATCAGCGTGCTTCAGGGCCAGATCGCCGAGGTGCAGAACAGCATCGGCGTCAAGGAGCAGCAGATCAGCGCCAAGCAGGCCGAGATCGCCCAGAAAGAGCAGGACATCGCCGACCAGTGGGAAGGCTTCAAGAGCCATATGGCCGCGATGCAGGAGCTGCGGGACGGCGGCAGCGTGGCCATGCTCAGCTCGGTGAACGACCTGTACGAGCTGCTGACCTTCAACGAGGTCATGCAGGACATCTCGGTGAAGGATACCGAGATCCTTGACACCATGAAGGCTGCCCGAGAGAGCCTTGTGAATGACCGCACCCAGCTTGTGGCGGAGCGCACCCAGCTGCAGAACAAAAAGGCCGAGCTGAGTGCCCAGAATAAGCAGATGCAGAGCAAGCAGAACGAGCTGAACTCCAGCGTCAAGGAGGCCCGCCTGAGCGCCGCCGAGGCTCAGCAGGCCCAGAAGAACGCGCAGGCGGCCATCGAGTCGGATGAGATGAACTACGAGGCCGTCAAGAAGGAGATCCAGAAGCTCATCGCAGCCGCAGCGGCCAGCAAGCCGCAGCTGAGCTTCAGCGGCTTCATCTGCCCCCTCAAGAGCTATACCCGTATCTCCAGTGAATACGGCTGGCGCAAGAACCCCGTCTCGGGTGTCAACAAGCTCCACGCGGGCACCGACTTCGCCGCCCCCGCCGGCACCCCCATCTACGCAGCCGCCAGCGGCTATGTGCAGGTGGCCGGATGGTCCAGCGGCGGCTACGGCAACTACGTCATCATCTACCACGGCAAAATGTCGGACGGCAACGCCTACTCCACCCTCTACGGCCATATGCGCTCGGTGGCAACGTCGGCGGGCAAGTACGTCAAGCAGGGCGAACTCATCGGCTATGTCGGCTCTACCGGCAACTCGACGGGCAACCATCTCCACCTTGAGGTGTGGAAGGGCGGCTCCAAGGCCAATGCAGTCAATCCCCGTGGTTATATTCCTATGAAATAATACTGTGTTGAGGGGTCAAAGGAGGCCATAAGGCGAAATGAACGAGCAAAAACGCAAGCGTATCCTTCGGGCGGGCTGTCTGCTGCTGGCGGGAATATTCCTGCTGTCGGTGCTGGGCAGCGTCGTCCTGATGCTTTTGGTCTGAACCGGGGAGGAAAACTGAATGAACCGTAAAATTTCCGTAGGGATGACTGTGACCATCGTCATTCTGGCAATGACGGTCACATTTTCCATCACGATGCTGCTGGCGATGCGGCTGTTTGACCGCACCGTCACCAGCGTGAAGGAAAAGGAGAGCATGTACAACAAGGTGGCCGAAGTAGACCGCTATGTGCGTGCCAACGACTACTACGACATCGACGAGACGATGCTGTACGACCGTCTGACCGCAGGCTATCTGCTGGGCACCGGCGACAAGTACGCCCGCTACTACACCGCCTCGGCCTACACCGACCTGCTCAATGCCCAGAGCGGCAAGCTGATCGGCATCGGCGTGGAGCTGGCCATCGACCAGTCCGGCTACGCCAAGGTCACCAAGGTGTACGACGAGTCCCCCGCAAAGGAGGCCGGCCTGCAAAAAGGCGATTACATCATCACCATCGACGGCACGGACGTCAAGAGTCTGGGCAGCGCAGAGGCCGTCCAGAACAAGCTCCGGGGCGAGAGCGGCATCACCGTCAATGTGGTCTGGCTGGACAGCGAGAACGCCCAGCACACCGCTGACCTGACCCACTACGGTTTCACGGCCAACAGCGTCGATTCCGCCATGGTGCAGGACAATGTGGGCTATATCAAGATCTGGCAGTTCGACAACTCCACCCCCAGTGAACTGGACTTTGCCCTGCGCAGCCTGACCGCCAGCGGTGCGCAGAGCTTCGTGTTCGACCTGCGCGACAACAGCGGCGGCATCCTTGACGATGCCATCAGCTGTATCGACCTCGTCGCACCGGAAGGTGTGCTGGCCTATGCCGAGGATAAGACCGGAAACCGCACCCTGCTGGGCAGCAGCACCGACGACACCGTCATCAGCCAGCCCTCCGTCTGCCTCGTGAACGAGAACACCGCCAGCGCGGCAGAGCTGTTTGCGTCCAGCCTGCGCTCCCTGTGCGGCACACGCCTCGTGGGCAGCAGCACCATGGGCAAGGGCACCATCCAAAGCAGCCCTCAGCGCCTCTCGGACGGCAGTGCTGTGGTGGTCACGGTGGCCAAGCTCATCTGCGGCGATGGCTCCTGCTTCGACGGCACCGGCCTGACCGTGGACGTGGAGCGTCCGCTGACCCCGGACGAGCAGGTAAGCTATTACGACTACACTCTCGACACCGACCCCCAGATCCAGCGTGCCGTCAGCTGCGCACAGCAACTCACCGGCACAACCACCGTAGGCGGCGTGAACGATGCCGACCTCGCAGCAGACTCCGCCGCCGCCTCTTCCGAGGCAGCAGGAGAGGGCGAGGCTTCCTCGGAGGCGGCTGCTTCCAGTGTGGAAAGCGCGTCTTGATATAAGAGAAAGGAAAAAACACTATGCCGGAGCTGACCGACCTCTCCGTGATCCGTACCCTGTGCGAAAAATACGATTTTGCGCTTTCCAAGGGTTTTGGACAGAACTTCATCATCAATCCCGGCCTGCCTCCGAAGATCGTGGATGCCAGCGGCGTCGATAAGAACTGGGGCGTGCTGGAGATCGGCCCCGGCATCGGCGTGCTGACCAAAGAGCTGGCCAGCCGCGCCGCCAAGGTGGTGTCCATCGAGGTGGATGAGCGTCTGCCGCCTCTGCTGGCCGAAACGATGGCCGGTGTGGATAATTTTAAGCTGGTATTACAAGATGTTTTGAAAGTGGATCTCCGTGCCCTCATTGAGGAGGAGTTCCCCGGGATGCCGGTGGCCGTCTGCGCCAATCTGCCCTACTACATCACCAGCCCCATCGTCATGAAGCTGCTGGGCGACCGCCTGCCCATCCAGAACCTGACGGTCATGGTACAGAAGGAGGCCGCCGACCGTCTGGCCGCTGCGCCCGGCACTCGCGCCTCCAGCGCCATCAGCTGTGCTGTGAGCTACTACGCCACCTCCAAGCTGATGTTTACTGCCGCGCCGGGCAGTTTCTACCCGGCCCCAAAAGTCACCAGTGCCGTTGTGCGGATGGACATCCGCCCCGCTCCTGCCGTGCAGGTAGAGGATGAGGACGGTTACTTCGCCCTCATCCGCGCGGCCTTTGGCCAGCGCCGCAAGACCGCAGCCAACGCCATCGCCAGCGGTCTCGGCCTGCCGAAGGAGAAGGTCATCGCCGCCATCGAGGCGGCGGGCTTTGATGCCCGCATCCGCCCTGAGGCCCTGACCCTCGAGAACTTCGCCGCCATCCAGCGGGCAATGGCTGCACAGTAACACTCACGAAACCACTCAGGCGCCCCGCCGTTCTGTCAGGAGCGGCGGGGCGCTTTCGCATTCTGAGGCAGAAGCCGCAGAAGATATTGACAACCGGGGAAGTTTCTGGTATTCTACTAAAGTACCCTGCGCGATGCGAGAGGGTACGCTTTGCTGGTGTGGCGCAATGGCAGCGCAACTGATTTGTAATCAGTGGGTTGCAGGTTCAACTCCTGTCACCAGCTCCAAAAAAGCCCTGCGATATACCGCCGAAAGGCGGCGTGTATCGCGGGGCTTTTGCTTTTTGCGGCGTGGCGGTATCCGACCATTCGGAAAAATCATGCTGCCGGAGGGCTTGCGGGCCTTGCACTTCCCGCACCATACCGGTATAATAAATTCATCGAAAATTCATCAAAAGAGGACGTTCAAACGAGAGGGGAATATCTGTGCCCGAGTTTTCCACTATGCTGAGCCTGCAGGCACAGATGATGCTGCTGTTGGCCATTGGCATCTTTCTGACGAAGAAGCAGATCATCACCGAGCAGGGCCGCGCCTGCCTGACTGACCTGCTGCTCTTTCTCATCCTGCCGGCAAACATCATCCAGTCGTTCCGCATCGAGTTCAATGCGGAGATCTTCCGCAGCACGCGGGACATCCTCATCCTGTCCATCGTGCTGCAGGTGTTTTATGGCGTGATCTGTGCGGTCTGCTATGACCGCTACGCCTTCGCGCGGAAGGCTGTGATGCAGTACGGCACGGTCTGCTCCAACGCGGGCTTTCTGGGAAGTCCGCTGACCGAGGGCCTGTTCGGCGGAGTGGGGCTGCTGCTGACATCCGTTTACCTCATCCCGCAGCGCATCGTGATGTGGTCGATGGGCGTGTCCTACTTCATGCAGGACGATGCAGCCGCCAGCCCCGGGGGAAGGACGCGCCACCGCGCCGTCCTCCGCAAGACCCTGACTCACCCCTGTATTCTGGCGGTGTTCGTGGGCATGGCCCTTATGCTGACCCAGTGCCATCTGCCCGCCTTTCTCGGCAAAGCTCTCCAGTGCACCAGCAACTGCAACATGACCATGTCGATGCTCCTCATCGGGGCTATCATCGGCAGCTGCGACCTCCACCCGCTGCGGGACCGGGACGCCATCCTCTACTGTGTCATCCGGCTGTTCCTGATGCCGCTGGTGGTGCTGGTGGGCTGCCGCGCAGCCCATGTGGGAGAGCTGGCCACCGGGGTCGCTGTCGTGCTGGCGGGGATGCCGATGGGCGGCACCACCGCCATCCTTGCCGAGAAGTACGGTGCCGATTCTGCGTTCGCCAGCAAGTGTACGGCCCTCTCTACGGTGCTGTCGCTCATTACGACGCCGCTGTGGTGTCTGGTGGTGTAGCCGCTCCGCCGCAGGCCACATACCCTGCCGTTTCGATGCATCGGCGGCCCTCGTCAGTGCTCAGCCAGTCGTAGACCTTCCGCTGGGGGCTGTCGGGGGCGGCATTCCCATGGATGACCGCATAAAACTCGTTGCACAGGGGGTAGCTCTCGCTGGCGATGGTGTCATTGCCGGGGGTCACACCATCCACGGCCAGCAGGCGGAGTCCGGGCTTCGAATACATCTGGTCGATGTAGTAATAGACGGAGAAACCGATGGCGTTGGCAGAGTTGTTGTACTCAGCGATGCGGTCCACCAGCCCGCCCATGTCGGCGGGAGCCAGCTCGGTGGGGGCGGTCATCAACTGGCCATCGCCCTTGTCGATGAGCAGCTTTTTGAAAAGGGTCTGACTGCCCGAGTCCACCCCCCGCTGGAAGGCCACGATGGGGGCATCTGCGCCGCCGACCTCCTTCCAGTTGGTGATGCGACCCGCATAGATGTCCCGCAGCTGCTGCTGGGTCAGGCTTTGGACGGGGTTGGACTCGTTGACGATGAAGACCAGCGCGTCCCGGCCGATGGCTTTCTGCTCCAGCTTTGCGCCGGCCTCGGCCAGCTCTTCCTTAACGTACTCGGGGGCCTCGTAGACGATGAGCAGCTGTGCGCCGTAGTCGTCGCTGTCGCTGCGGGACCAGAGGCCGAAGTTCTCCCACGCATAGGCTGTGGTGCTGACGGTGATGCCGGTCTGGGCTTCGAGCAGGTCCATGCCGGTGACGTCAGCCTTGAGCTGGGCTATCAGAGGGATGCAGGCCGTGGAGCCGTCGAGGCGGGGGAACTCCTCCACGGACAGGAAAGGTTCAGGGGTGGTGTCCGGGTCGGGGACAGACGCCGCCGGAGAGTTGACGGGGGAGTCTGCTGCGCCGGGGGTGCAGGCGGTGAGCACTGCCGCCCCGAGGCCGAGGCCCAGCACCTGCAGGAAGCTGCGGCGGGAAATCTTCTCTTTCATATCCAAAAACCTCCGTTGTCAATACAGATAGCCTCCGCCGGAGTCGTCGCCGGGGGAGGAAAAGATGCTTTCGCGGTAGAGCCACTGGCCGGTGGAGTCCATCAGGCCGTAGTCGAAGCCCTGCCGCGCGATAAAGCAGTCGTCGGGCAGGCCATCGGTGCTGTAGCAGCTGCCGAGGCGGCGGAGGAGCACATTGCCCTCCATGTCCAGCACGTCGGAGAGGTTCGACGAGTCGCTGTTGTCCCGGTGGGCTGTGAGCAGAGGGCCGTTGGCGGTGTTGGTGAGGTAGGAGACGTAGGTGTACTGCTCCGTCTCGTCAGCAGACGACCAGAGCAGCCCTTCGCCGCCGTAGGTCTGGATGGCGAGGGTATTGTAGTCCTCGTCGTCATATTGCAGCAGGGCATAGCCGCCGGGCAGGGCCGTCACACTGACATGACGAGCCTCTTCAATGGGTGTCACTTCCACATCGGTCAGGAGTGCGCCGGTGGTGCCGTCGTAGACCTTCAGGACGTTGTCCGCCGTCAGGACGGCGACATTGCCGGAGTGATAGTCCCTGTCGCACCGCTGGACAGCGGTCTTTTCGCCGCTGGCGAGGTCGATGAGGGTGTAGGGGTTATCCGGGTCATCGCTGCCGAGGAGGGTGACACAGCCGGGCGTGTGGTCCATCACGCACCAGTCGAAGCGGCCCAGCTCCACGGCCTCGTCGCTGTTCAGGTCGTAGAGGATGGAGTGGCTGTCCTGACGGCTCTGGAGGCAGGCGATGCCGACGCCGCAGGCAGAGGCGGAGCTGTCGTCCTCGCCGGTGAGCAGCTGGCCGGTGAGGATGTTGTAAAGCCCTTCCCGGGCGATGCCCCAGTCTGCGCCGCGAAACCAGCTCAAGGTCAGCCAGTCGGCGAAGCTGCCGCGATACGACGCAAGGCTCTGGGCCGTGCAGCCGTCCTCCCGCAGCAGCACATTGCCCTCCCGGTCGGTGACGAGGACGTATTGATGCAGGGGCTGGTCGGGGTCGTCGTAGGCGTAGGTGAGGCCCTCGGGCAGGTCGTAGCAGTTGAAGATGAGGCGCTGGCCGCCCTCATCCACTACGAGACAGTCAAGAGCCGTTTCCGGCACGGGCAGCTCGGCCCCGGTGGCGAGGTCGTACACCCGGATGCCGCCGGTGGCACCGCTCTCAAAGGCCCAGACGTCGGCGTCGTCCCGCAGGATGAGCAGCCCGCCCGAGAGGGTGGCGTTCACGGCATGGGGAAAGGTCATGACGGCGCTGCCGTCGGCGTCGTAGAGGGTGGAGGTGCGCTCCTCGGTGCCGGGGGTGGAGTGGGAGACAAGATAGTAGTCTGCCTCGCCGGTGAGGGTGTTCCGCACCAGCTGGACGCTGTCGGAGCGGCTGCCCTGATAGAGCACTTTCCCGCCCCGGAGGATGGTGCCGCCGCCGTTGCCAGCGTAGGAATAAATGAAATGGAGCGCATCGTCGGTGAGCCACGATTCACTGTAATACTGCGGTGCCTGCGATGCCGCCGTCCCCTCGGGCCGGGGCGACGCCGCGGGCAGCAGCGAACAGCTCGTCAGCAGTCCGCCTGCCAGCACAAGGCAGGCGGCGCGGCAGCGGAGTCGAAGCAGAGCGGTCTTCATAGAAACACCTCGCAGTTTCCCAGAATTTGACTTTCCTGTTTATAGTATATACGAAAGACCCGGCCATTTCATTGCAGAAAGTTGGCCGGGTCTGGTTACAGTTTGGTGACAATGGGGCGCAGCGGAAGCTTTCTCCTCAGACACGGTTCGGGCCATTCCATCGCCCGCCCTATTGCCTTCGGCAACAGGGTCCCACCCCAGCGGACGGTCTTCGGAGAAACTTCCGCCGCTGGCGGGCAGTTATTCTTCGTCCCCTTTTTCTCCCAGCTCTTTCAGGAAGGGCAGGAGGAAGGGCACCGAGATGCAGAAGGTGAGGGCGTCGGCGATGGGCTGGCACAGCTCGATGCCGGGCAGGCCCCAGATGCGGGGCAGGGTAAGGATGAGGGGGATGAAACAGATGCCCTGACGGCAGCAGGCGAGGAAGGTGGCTCGGCCCGATTTGCCGATGGACTGGAACATCATGTTGGTGACGATGATGACAGGCTGTAAGAACATGGCGATGCACTGATACCGCAGAGCGGGCAGGGACACGGCGGTGACAGCGGGGTCATCGCGGAAGAGACGGATGAGAGGCTCGGCATTGAACCAGCAGAGGATGTTCAGCACCGTGACGAAGCAGAAGGCCGTCGAGATGGTGAAGATGGCCGCCTGCCGCACCCGGGCGAAGCGGCGTGCGCCGTAGTTGAACGCCGCCACAGGCTGCAGGCCCTGCCCAACGCCGATGGCCACCGACAGCAGGAACTGGAAGATGCGGGACACGATGCTCATGCCTGCCACGGCGGCGTCGCCGTAGCTGCGGGCTGCGACGTTCAGCAGCATACTGCCGATGCTGTTCAGGCCCTGACGGCCAAAGCTGGGTGCACCGTTGAAGAAGATGAGGCCGAAGTCCCGGGCGCTGCGGGTGACTTTCGTGATGCGGAACTGGCTCACCGTCTTGCCCCGCAGGAACATAGACAGCAGGATGCAGAAGCCGATGCTCTGGCTCAGAGCAGTGGCGACACCCGCGCCGCCGGTGCCCATGCCGAAGCCGAAGATAAAGATGGGGTCCAGCAGGATGTTGAGCACGCCGCCGGCGACAAGGCCGATCATGGCGAAGCTGGCCTTGCCCTCGTAGCGCAGGATGTTGTTCATCACAAGGCTGGACATCATGAGGGGCGCAGCGATGAGGATGGGCCGCGCATAGGCGCAGGCGTGGGGCAGGATGGTGTCGGTGCTGCCCAGCAGCATCATGAAGCCGGGCAGGGTGGAAAGGCCGACTCCCGCCAGCACGATGCCGAAGACCAGCGCCGTGAAAAAGCTGGTGGAGGCGAACTTGGTGGCGGCGTGGGTGTCCTGATTGCCGAGGCTGCGGCTGATGATTCCGCCTGCGCCATGGCCCAGCATGAAGCCGAGGGCCTGAATGATGGCCATGAGGCTGGACACGACGCCCACCGCGCCCGACGCGCTGGTGGACAGCTGGCCCACAAAGAAGGTGTCGGCCAGATTGTAGATGCTGGTGATGAGCATACTCAGGATGGTGGGGGCGGCGAGGCCGAGGATGAGCTTCGGCACAGGGGTCTTGGTCATCTTCTCGAACTGGAGCGCACTGCGCGCGGCCTCATCGGCTTGGGACGGGGAATGCATGGGCTGGATACCTCGCTTTCATAATTAAAATAAGTATAACGCAGATCCTGCAAAATGTCGAGGTCTGGGAGTTTGGGGCTGACGGCTCCAAAAAGTTAGGGCATTGAGCGCAAAAGCAGAAAAAAATGGAATGTCTTTTAGCACATTTGACAAAGAAAGGTCGAATTGCTTGTGGGAAATCACGTCAAGTGGTATAATTTGGTACATGAAAGAAAAACGCTGCGAGAAAAAACAGCGCTGAGAAGAGCTTTGAGGGAACAGTCCCTCAGAACACGGAGGGAAAATTTATGAAATCTGTGGCACAGACCGTTATCGAAGCAGACCGCTTCTACACCATTGCCGCCAAGACCGGCAGCGTCATTCAGGCTGTGGAGAACGCCAAGGATGGCGGCAGCATCCGTCTGGGCAAGTACGGGCACGCGCCCGAGCAGGAGTGGGCCTTCGTCCGGGAGGGCGATGGCGTCTACCGCATCCGCAACCGCGCCTCCGGCAAGCTCATCGACCTGATGATGACCGGCACCGCCAACGGCACATGGCTGCACCTGTGGGAGGACGTGGGCGGCACGTCCCAGATGTGGAAGGTGGAGCCGACCCCGGCGGGCACCGTCCGTCTGCGCTCCATGTGGGCCGCAGGCAAGTGCATCGACACCGTGGGCATGGGCACCGCCGATGGCGCTATCCTCCAGATCTGGCAGGAGACGGCTGGTGAGGACCAGCTGTGGACCATCTCGGAGGTAAAGGACCGTGCAAAGCACGCTCCCAAGGCCGAGGACAAGCCCGCCGAGGCCAAGGCTGAGGCCGCTGTCCCCGCCGCCGCAAAGACCGAGGAAAAGGCTGCGCCCGCGGCGAAGAAGCCCGCCGCCAAGAAGGCAGCCCCCAAGGCTGAGCCGAAGACCGCAAAGAAGCCTGCGGCCAAGAAGTCCGCTGCCAAGGCCGCTGAAAAGGCTGTCGAGAAGGTTGCCGAGGTCAAGGCAGAGACTGCCCCCGCCAAGGCTGAGGAGAAGCCCGCTGAGGCCGCTCCGGCTGCAAAGGCCGCTGCCCCTGCCGCCAAGGCTCCCGCCGCAAAGCCTGCCCGCAAGACCGCCGCACGGAAGAAGTGCACCAAGGCCAGCAAGTAAGTAAGAGTTACATATTAGAAACAAAAGCCTCCGATTTTCGCAGAAAATCGGAGGCTTTTGTTATCTGTTTCAGTGCCCCATCTTCTCCTTCTTGGCCTTCAGCGCGGCGGCGATGAAGCCCTTGAACAGGGGGTGTGCGCGGTTGGGGCGGCTCTTGAACTCGGGGTGGAACTGTGCGCCGAGGTGGAAATCGCGGCCCGGCAGCTCAACGGTTTCCACGAGGCGGCCGTCGGGGCTGGTGCCCGAGATGACAAGACCGGCATCCTGCATCTCCTGACGGTATTCGTTGTTGAACTCGTAGCGGTGGCGGTGGCGCTCCCAGATCTCGCTCTGGCCGTAGCACTCGGCCATCTTGGTGCCGGGCAGGACGGCGCAGGGGTACTTGCCCAGACGCATGGTGCCGCCCTTGGGGATGTTGCCCTGCTGGTCGGCCATCAGGTCGATGACGTTGTGATGGCCCTCCGGGGTGAACTCGCTGGAATTGGCGTCGGCGTAGCCCAGAACGTGGCGGGCGAACTCCATCACCATGATCTGCATACCGAGGCAGATGCCGAAGTAGGGGACATGGTTCTCACGGGCATACTGTGCAGCCTGGATCATACCCTCGATGCCGCGGTCGCCGAAGCCGCCGGGCACGATGATGCCGTCCACGTCCGCAAAAGCCTCCCGGCAGGCGGCCTGATCGGGCAGGTCCTCGCTCTCGACCCACTTGATCTCCACCTGACTGTCGTTCTCAAAGCCGGCGTGATAGAGGCTCTCCATGACCGACAGATAGGCATCGTGCAGCTTGACGTACTTGCCCACGAGGGCGATGGTGCAGGTCTTGGTGCGGGTGGCGATCCGGGACAGCATCTCCTTCCACTCGGTGAGATCGGCGGGGGGGACGTCGAGGTGGAGCTGCTTGACCACCACATCGTCCAAGCCGCCGGTGTGGAGCATCAGCGGGCACTGGTAGAGGCTGGGCATGGTCAGGTTCTCGATGACGCACTCGGGCTTGACGTTGCAGAAGGTGCTGATCTTCCGGCGGATGTCGCTGCCCACGCTGCCGTCGGCGCGGAGGATGATGATGTCGGGGCTGACGCCCATGCCCTGCAGCTCCTTGACGGAGTGCTGTGCGGGCTTGGACTTGTACTCGTCCGAACCGGAGATGTAGGGCACGAGGACGACATGGATGAAGCAGCAGTTCTCCTTGCCCTGCTCGAGGCCCACCTGACGGATGGCCTCAAGGAAGGGCTGGCTCTCGATGTCGCCGGTGGTGCCGCCGATCTCAGTGATGACCACATCAGCCTCGGTGGAGGAGGCCAGATTGTAGATGTAGCTCTTGATCTCGTTGGTGATGTGGGGGATGATCTGGACGGTCTGGCCGAGGTAAGCGCCCTGACGCTCCTTGTTCAGCACGTTCCAGTACACCTTGCCGGTGGTCAGGTTCGAGTACTTGTTCAGGTTCTCGTCGATGAAGCGTTCGTAATGGCCGAGGTCGAGGTCGGTCTCAGTGCCGTCATCGGTGACGAAGACCTCGCCGTGCTGCAGGGGACTCATGGTGCCCGGGTCCACGTTCACATAGGGGTCCAGCTTCTGGCTGGCCACCTTGAGGCCGCGGCACTTCAGCAGTCGGCCCAGAGAGGCGGCGGTGATGCCTTTGCCCAGACCGGAGACGACGCCGCCGGTCACGAAAATAAATTTTGCCATAGTATTCTCCTCTATTTACAGATTACAGATGATCTTGAAGCATATACTTTCCCGCTGTGGGGGCGCAGTGCTTCAAATATATCACTGCGCGGGGTCGTAGGAGTCCAGGATCTCCTGCGCGACTTCGGTGCGGTCGCGCCGGGTGTCCATTGCCTTTTTTTCGATGCAGCGATGCGCCTCGGCCTCGGTCATGTGACCCAGCTCGATGAGGCAGCACTTGGCGCGGCTGACCAGCCGCACCTGCGCCAGCTTTTCCTGCAGCCGCTGGTTTTCCTGACGCAGGAGCAGCAGGCGGTGGTTGCTGGCGGCGGCCATATGGATGGCCTGTAGGAAAAATGTGTTGGAGAAGGGCTTTGTCACCAGCAGCACCCCCTGCTCGCTCAGAGGGGTCAGAAGCTGCTCGGCGACAGCGGCTTTGGCCAGAAACACCACGCCCGCGTCGGTCTTTTCCACGGCGTCGGCGCACAGCTCATGGCCGAACTCATCCGGCAGAGGCGCGTTGACCACGATCAGCTCGAAGTCGGATTCCAGCATCCGCCGCCTCGCCTCCGCCGCGCTGGGCACGATGAGGGGCCGCGCATAGCCCAGCTCAGTCAGGCGTGCGGAGATATATTCGTTCGAGCTTGCGCCTGCGCTTACGATCAGGGCACGTCCCATACGGCTCACTCCTTTCTCATGTCATGCTGTCTCAGATGGCATTGAAGTAGTGGACGCGCTCGTATTCGATCGGGTCGGCGGCGCTCTTCAGCGCCTCGCACCGGCGCAGGGCCTCGGCGTAGTAGCGCCGACTCAGCTCGTCGGGCAGAAACTTGTGCAGGAACTCGCTGCCCTTGGCCACCTCCACGGCCTCTTCCAGCGAGGCGGGCAGGGTCTCGAGGCCGAGGCCGACGGCCTCGGCCGGGATAAAGAGGTTGCGGTTGACAGGGGCAGACAGCTGCATCCGGTTCTCGATGCCGTCGAGGCCTGCCGCCAGCACGAGGCCGATGGCGAGGTAGGGGTTGCAGGCCGGGTCGGGGCTGCGCAGCTCCATCCGGCAGTTGTTGCCTCTCACCTGCGGGATGCGGATGAGCTGGCTGCGGTTCTGGCGGCTCCAGCTCACATAGCGGGGGGCCTCGTCGCAGCCGAAGCGGAGGTAGCTGTTGGGCAGGGGATTGGTGAAGGCCGTCAGCTCCCGGCTGTGGCGGAGGATGCCCGCCATGAAGCTGCCGGGGATGCTGTCGGGGACGATGTCGCCCTCAAAGAGGTTCCTGCCGTCCATGGACAGCGAGAAGTTGATGTGGAGTCCGCTGCCGGCCTGATCGGGCAGGGGCTTGGGCAGGAAGCTGGAGTGGAAGCCGTTGCTGGCGGCCACGGCCCGGACGATCTGCTTGAACAGGAAGATGTTGTCGGCAGTCCGCAGGGGGCCTGCGTAGTGGAAATCGATCTCGTTCTGGCCGTGGCCGTTCTCGTGGTGGCTGTGCTGGGGCGCAAGGCCCATCTGCTCCATGGTCAGGCAGATGTCCCGGCGCAGGTTCTCGCCTGCATCCAGCGGAGCCACATCGAAATAGCCGCCTGCGTCGATGGGGATGCGGGTGGGACGGCCATGGTCGTCGTTTTCGAAGAGATAGAACTCGCACTCGGTGCCTACATTGCAGCTCAGGCCCAGATTTCGGAACCGGCGGTTGATGTCCCGCAGGAAGCCGCGGCAGTTGCCGCCGAAGGGGGCGTTGTCCGGCTTTTCCACGTCGCAGAAGAACTGCATCACCCGCCCCTCGGCGGTGCGCCAGGGCAGGATGGTCGCGGTGGACAGGTCGGGCCGGAGGACAAGGTCGCTCTCCTCCACATGCATGAAGCCTGCAATGGAGCTGCCGTCGAAGCAGACGCCCTCTTCCAGCGCCTTGGGCAGGTCGCTGGCCAGCACGGCGATGTTCTTCTGAACGCCAAAGATGTCACAGAACGCGAAGCGGACAAATTTTACGTTATTGTCCTCGACGAAATCGAGGATGTCCTGCTGTGTCGTATAGCTCATAGTGTGTCCTCTTAAAAAACGCCCAAAGGCCTGCCCCCATACAGGAGCAGGTCTTCAGGCTGGTGTAAGAAATAGGAAAAGGAGAATGGCTTAGAGAAGCGCCTCAGCCCAAGGTGCTTTATTCTGCGCTGATGCGAGAAGCTCAAACGTAGTAAAGCATCTTGCTGTAGCTGGGCAGAGGCCAGTAGTCCTCGCCGCAGATGGTCTCGGCGTCGTCAGCGGCGGCGCGGAGGGCGTCCATCTTGAGCAGCACATCGTCGTGGAAGGCGACGGCCTTTGCGCTCTCGTCGGAGAGGGCCTTGGCGGCATCGACGGCTGCCTGCAGCTCGTCGATGGCGTCGCTCATGGCGTCGGCATCGGCGGACAGGTGGCTCAGCGTCTTCGTCTCGCTGCGGACGCTCAGGCTCTCGCTGACGGCCAGCTTGGAGGCAGCGGTATTGGCGACCTCGCTCATGTAGGAGTTGATGGCGGGCAGCAGCTGCTTGCGGGCCATCTCCAGCATGGTCAGGGCCTCGATGTTGATGATCTTGGAGTAGTGCTCCAGCTCGACCTCGTACCGGCTCTCCATCTCCACCTTGGTCAGGACGCCGAAGTCCTCCATCAGCTGGATGTTCTTCGGGTCGATGAGGGCGGGCAGAGCGGCGGGGGTGTTCTTCTTGTTGGGCAGGCCGCGCTTTGCTGCCTCGGCCTCCCACTCGGCGGTGTAGCCGTTGCCGTTGAAGATGACGCGGCGGTGGTCGCGGATGGTGCGCTTGATGAGGGCGATGGCGGCGCTGGTGAAGTCGTCGGCCTTCTCCAGCTCGTCGGCGTAGCCCTTCAGCTCTTTGGCGACGGCGGTGTTCAGGATGGTGTTGGCGTCGCTCAGGTTCTCGGCAGAGCCGGGCATACGGAACTCGAACTTATTGCCGGTGAAGGCAAAGGGAGAAGTACGGTTGCGGTCGGTGGTGTCCTTGCTGAACTTGGGCAGGACGTCCACGCCCAGGTCCATCTTCATCTTGACGGGGCCGGCGTAGGGAGAATCGGAAGCGATGGCGTCGATGACGGCCTCCAGCTCTTCGCCCACGAAGATGGAGATGATGGCCGGAGGTGCCTCGTTGGCACCCAGACGGTGGTCGTTGCCGGGGGTGGCGACAGAGGTGCGCAGCAGGTCGGCGTACTCATCGACTGCCTTGATGACAGCGGCGAGGAAGACGAGGAACTGCAGGTTCTCCATGGGGGTGTCGCCCGGGTCCAGCAGATTTTCATGGGTGGTGGACATGGACCAGTTGTTGTGCTTGCCGCTGCCGTTGACGCCTTCGAAGGGCTTCTCATGCTGCAGGCAGACGAGGCCGTACTTGGGGGCCAGCTTCTTCATCATCTCCATCGTCAGCAGGTTGTGGTCGATGGCGACGTTGGTGGTATCGAAGATGGGGGCCAGCTCATGCTGGCAGGGGGCCACCTCGTTGTGCTTGGTCTTGGCGGGGACGCCCAGCTTCCACAGCTTCTCGTCCAGCTCTTTCATGAACGCGGAGACCTCGGGGCGGATGACGCCGAAGTAGTGCTCTTCCAGCTCCTGACCCTTGGCCGAAGGTGCGCCAAAGAGGGTGCGACCGGTGAGGATGAGGTCCTGACGGGCCTCGTAGTCCTCCTTCTTGATGAGGAAGTACTCCTGCTCGGGGCCGACGGTGGTGGAGACGTAGTCCACATCCTTGCCGAAGAGCTTCAGCACGCGGATGGCCTGATTGGAGAGCGCGTTCATGGAGCGCAGCAGGGGAGTCTTCTTGTCCAGAGCCTCGCCGGTGTAGCTGACGAAGGCGGTGGGGATGCAGAGGACGTCGTCCTTCACGAAAGCGTAGCTGGTGGGGTCCCATGCGGTGTAGCCGCGGGCCTCACAGGTGGCACGCAGGCCGCCGGAGGGGAAGGAGGAGGCATCCGGCTCGCCGCGGACAAGCTCCTTGCCGTTGAACTCCATGATGGCGGTGCCGTCACCCACGGGGGAGACGAAGCCATCGTGCTTCTCGCTGGTGATGCCGGTCAGAGGCTGGAACCAGTGGGTGTAGTGGGTGGCACCCAGCTCCATTGCCCAGCGCTTCATGACGCTGGCCACGACGTTTGCGACCTCGATGTCCAGAGGCGCGCCCTTGTGCAGGGTCTTCTCGAGGCTCTTATAAGTAGCGCTGGGAAGACGCTCCTTCATGACGTGCTCGTTAAAGACTTTGCTGCCGTAGATCTCCATAACATTTGCTGCCATAAATTCCTACTCCTTACTTGAACAAAATGCTTCAGCTTGCCGTGGATTTTTGCGCGGAGAGGGGAGGCCCCTGCCCGCGAAATATCTGGTTAAACGAAACGACGCTGCGAGTCAGGAGGTGACTCACAGCGCCGTTGCTGTCTATGCGTTGATTATAGCCGAAGAGGCCGAAAAAGGCAATAGACAGATTTGACGATTCTGCACAAACCGACTCTCGAAATTTTGGAGTTTTGCGCGGAGGGTATGACTATTGCAAAGGCTCTCCCCTTGGGAGAGCTGGCGCGTGAGCGCCTGAGAGGGCAAGGATGCGGACGGGGAAGCACGGACGCTGCGATAATGCCGCTCTGACAAAGGGTGTTTGATTATCGCTGTGCGGAGGGTCTGTCATACCGGGCTTGCCCTCTCCGTCATTGCTCCGCAATGCCACCTCTCCCAAAGGGAGAGGCTTTAGATCACCTGAAACAGGAAAAACTTCAGATAATTCGTCTCCGGCACGCCCCAGAGGATGGGGTGGTCGGGGGCCTGCTGGCGGACTTCGATCTGGCGCAGCTGGCGGTGGGCGTCCTTGGCGGCGGAGCGGAGCATCTTGATGAACAGCTCCTCGGTGGCGAAGTGGGAGCAGCTGGCCGTGGCGAGGTAGCCGCCCCGGGGCAGGAGCTTCATGGCCCGGTAGTTGATCTCCTTGTAGCCGCGCATGGCGTTTTCCACGGTGCGGCGTGCCTTGGTGAAGGCAGGCGGGTCGAGGATGATGAAGTCGTAGGGGTGGCCCTCCTTCTCGAGGCGGGGCAGAAGCTCGAAGGTGTCCTCGCAGAGGAAGTCCATGTTGGTCAGGCCGTTGCGTGCGGCGTTCCGCTGGGCCATGGCAATGGCGTCGGCGCTGATGTCTGCCGCCGTGACCCGGGCCGCGCCGCCGCTGGCGGCGTTGAGAGCGAAGCTGCCGGTGTGGGTGAAGCAGTCCAGCACGGTGTGTCCGGCGGCGAGGCGTGCCACGGCCCGGCGGTTGTACTTCTGGTCGAGGAAGAAACCGGTCTTCTGGCCGTTCTCGAAATCGACGTGGTAGTAGACGCCGTTCTCGCAGATCTCGGTCTGGGTGGAGGCGGGGTGCGTCTCACCCGGCAGCTCGAACCAGCCCTTGTTCTGCCCGAGGCCCTCCTTGGCGCGCAGAGCCTCGTCGTTCCGCTCGTAGATGCCGTCGATGATCTGGCCGTCGGTCCGCAGCACCTCGGCGAGGAGGGGGAAGAGGAGGGGCTTGAGCTTCTCCATCCCCACGCTGAGGGTCTGGGTGACGAGGATGTTGTTGAAGCGGTCCACGGTCAGGCCCGGAAACTGGTCGGCCTCACCAAAGATGACCCGGCAGGCCGAGAGGTCATCTGGCTCAAGGACGGTCTTACGGTAGGCCCACGCATACTCCACCCGACGCCGCCAGAAGCTGGCGTCGAAGGTATCGTTGGCGTTGCGGGAGATGAGACGAACGCGGATCTTGCTCTTGAGGGAGACGAAGCCGGTGCCGAGGTAGGCACCCTTGGTGCTCACCACATCGGCGAGGGTGCCGTTCTCCGGCTCGCTCTCGGGGAAGGCGAGGATGTCGTTCTCGTACACCCACGGGTGTCCGCCCACAAGGCTGGCCTCGGCTTTTTTATTTACTTTATAAATGGGGTAGGTGCGGTCTGATTTCATATGATTGCTCCTTGATGCTTTTTAAGGCTCTCCCTTTGGGAGAGCTGGCGCGAAGCGCCTGAGAGGGCAAGGATGCTGAAGGAAACGCATGGACGCTGTGACAGCATCGCTTTGACAAAGGAACTGCTTATCGCTGTGCGGAGACTGTGCCACAGGCGGCTTGCCCTCTCCGTCACCTTCGGTGACACCTCTCCCAAAGGGAGAGGCTTTTGCACGCGGTCGGCTGCTTCTTTATAATACCATAAAAGTGTGCTAGAATAAATACAAAAACCACCGAAAGGAAGGAAAACATCATGGAGATCGAGCGCAAATGGATGGTGACGGGCTGGCCGGAGGGGCTGGAGATGGAGGAGGAGTTTGCCATGCGGCAGGGCTACATCAGCGTGCAGCCCACCGTCCGCATCCGGGAAGAGGCCCTCACCGGCGGAAAGACCAGCTATGTCCTCTGCTTCAAGTCGGGCGGCGGGCTGGCCCGGGAGGAGATCGAGCGGGACATCGACGAAGCACTCTTCCGCGACCTTGAGACGAAGATCATTGCAAAGCCCCTCATCCCGAAGCTCCGCCGCAGCTACCGGCTGCCCGACGGCGCGGTGCTGGAGGTGAACCATGTGGACGAGGGCCAGCCCACGGAGTTCTGGTACGCCGAGGTGGAGTACCCCACCGTGGAGGCCGCCCGCAGCTGGCAGCCGGAGGCCGTGGGCCTTGCAGACTACCTCCGGGACGAAGTCACCGACCAGCCCGGCCAGAGCATGGGTGCCTACTGGGTGCAGACCCGGGGCTGAAGGGTCGGAAAATCGGCTTCTCTGGCGGAAAAAATCTGGAAAAGCCTTGGAACTTGTGGTATCATTGCTTCATCACGCAGCTTGCGGCCCGGACGGCCCGCTGGGAAAGAAGGAAACAGACACGAAACGACCTAAATTCACGCTGGCAGTCCAGTACAATTCGCCGGTCATCCTGACATTTTTCCTCCTCTCGCTGGGGGCACTGTTTCTGGGCCGGTACACCGGCGGCTGGACCACCACCCATCTGTTCAGCGTCTACCGCTCCTCGCTGAAAGACCCGCTGTTCTATTTCCGGCTCTTCGGCCATGTGCTGGGGCATGGCAGCTGGGACCACTTTATCAACAATATGCTCCTGCTGCTGGTGGTCGGCCCGCCGATGGAGGAAAAGTACGGCAGTCTGCCGCTTCTGAAGGGCATCCTGCTCACGGCCCTCATCTCGGGCGTATTGCAGTGCCTTCTGTTCCCCCGCACAGCCCTGCTGGGGGCGTCGGGCATCGTCTTTATGCTCATCATGCTGGCGTCCCTGTCCGGCTTTTCCGGCGGCATCCCGGTGACCATGCTGCTGGTGGCGGCGCTCTATCTGGGCCAGCAGGTGTATGACATCATCTTTGTGCGGGACAACGTGGCCAACTTTATGCATATCGTCGGCGGCGTGTGCGGCACGGTGTTCGGCTATGTCAATGCAGGCCCGCGCAGGCGGCGCAGGCATTGAGGCACGCTTCGCCCCGGCAAAGAATGGGTTAATTTTATCATTCGAGCGGCTTTGTTGATTGCATTTTGACAGGTCGGGCTTTATTATATCATTTGTACAAATATTGCCGTGTGAATTTTAACAAAATCACCAAAAGTTGTGTATCAGACGGAGGTTGCTTATGAGACGACTGTGCAGCCCATCCCCGGGGATGAAACTGCCGACAAACCATCGTAAAGGAGGTCAGACGCTTTGAACGAACACGAAAAACCGCAGATAGACTTTATGCACAAGCTTGCGCGCCAGATCGTAGAGCGCCGCAACCTTGTGTTCCTGTTCGTCGTTCTGGCGACTATTTTCACGGTATTCGCGGTGAAATGGGTCAAGGTCGAGACGGACATGACCACCTATCTGCCCAAGACCTCAGAGACACGTCTGGGTCTGGACATCATGGAGGATCAGTTCACGACCTACGGCTCTGCCGACGTCATGGTGGCCAACATCACCCCCGACGAGGCTGACGCGCTTTCCGATCAGCTCACCGAGCTGAAGGGCGTCCAGATGCTGGACTACGACGACACCACAGACTACTATAATAAGGACTCGGTATCGGCCCTCTACTCCATCACCTTCGACTACCCCGAGGAGGACGACCAGTGCCTCGAGGCCCTCGACCGGGTGAAGGAGTATCTGGCCGACTACGACATCTACGTCTCCACCTCGCTGGGCAACACCCAGCAGGAGACCATTGATGCCGAGGTGCGGGTCATCATGGTGTACGTCGCCGTCATCATTGTGGTGGTGCTGATCTTCACCTCCCAGACCTACGCCGAGGTGCCCGTCCTCATCCTCACCTTCGTGGTGGGCATGATCCTGAACATGGGAACCAACTTCCTGCTGGGCACCATCTCCTTCGTCTCCAACTCGGTGACGAACATCCTGCAGCTGGCCCTGTCGCTGGACTATGCCATCATCTTCTGCAACCACTTTAAAGAAGAGCACCAGACCATGCCGCTGAAGGAAGCCGTCATCGAGTCGCTGAGCAAGAGCATCCCGGAGATCAGCTCCAGCTCCCTGACCACCATCGGCGGTCTGGTGGCCATGCTGTTCATGCAGTTCAAGATCGGCGCGGATATGGCCACCTGCCTCATCAAGGCCATCCTCTTCTCGATGATCTCGGTGTTCGTGGTCATGCCTGGTCTGCTGATGCTCTTCGGCCCCTACATGGACAAGACCAAGCACAAGAACTTCGTGCCGGACATCCCCTTCGTGGGCCGCTTTGCATGGCGTACCCGCAAGATCGTCCCCGCCATCTTCGTGGTGGTCATCCTCATCGCCTACCACTTCTCGAGCCTCTGCCCCTACGCCTACGGCTACGATGTCATCAAGGTGCCCAAGATGAACGAATCCCTCATCGCGGATCAGATGATCGAGGAGAACTTTACGAAATCCAACCTCGTGGCCCTCGTCTACCCCAAGAATGACGACTACAGCGTCGAGAAAAAGATGCTGGAGGAGCTGGAAAGCTACGACGAGATCGACCACACGCAGGGCCTGTCCAACATTGAGGCCCAGGACGGCTATATGCTGGAAGACAAGCTCACCGCCCGCCAGTTCTCCGAGATGGCCGACCTCGACTACGAGGCCGCCCAGCTCGTCTACACCGCCTACGCCATCGAGAACGAGGAGTACGGCCAGATCATCGGCAACTTTGCCTCGTACCGGGTGCCCCTTGTGGATATGTTCCTCTACGTCTGCGACGAGGCCGACACCGGCATCGTCTCCCTCTCGCAGGAGGAACTGGATGACCTCCACGAGGCCCGGGAGAAAATGGAGAGCGCACTGGCTCAGCTGCAGGGCGACAAGTACAACCGCGTCCTCATCTACCTCAGCCCCTCGCTGGAGGCCGGCCAGACGACCTATGAGTTCACCGATACCATCCGCTCCATCGCCCGGAAGTATTACCCGGACGGCGAGCTGTACATGGCCGGTGACGCCACCAACGAGTACGATTTCCAGAAGTCCTTCGCCATCGACAACGTCGTCGTCAGCGTTGTGTCCATCTTCATCGTCCTGCTGGTGCTGCTGTTCACCTTCCAGTCGGTGGGCATGCCCCTGCTGCTCATCGTGGTCATTCAGGGCGCGATCTGGCTCAACTTCTCCTTCCCTTATTTCTCCCACACCAACCTCTACTTCATGGGCTACCTGATCGTCAGCTCCATCCAGATGGGTGCGAACATCGACTACGCCATCGTCATCGGTACTCGCTTCAGCGAGCTGAAGGACAAGATGGATCACGAGCAGGCCATGATCGAGACCATCAACTTTGCCTTCCCCACCATCCTGACCTCCGGCACGATCATGGCCGTGTCGGGCACCCTTATCGGCCAGATGACCTCCGACGCCTGCATCGTGGGCATCGGCCAGTGCCTTGGCCGAGGCACCATCATCTCCATCTTCCTCGTCCTCTTCGTCCTGCCCCAGATCCTGCTGGTTGGCTCTAAAATCGTCGATAAGACGAGCTTCGCTGTGCCCAAGCTGGTGGCACGCAGCAGCGGCAATGGCCGGATGCGGGTCAACGGCATCGTGCAGGGTGAGATCCACGGCTCTGTGGCCGGTACGATGAACGCCATCGTGGACGGTGACGTCCAGCTGACGGTCATCTCGGGCAATGTGGCGCAGGAACTGGATGACAACAGACCGCAGGAGGTGCAGAATGAAGAAGAATAAGCTGCTGCGCCGCCTGACGGCTGCGCTTCTGGCCGCTGTGCTGACGCTGAGCATCGCTCTGCCGGTGTTCGCGTCTGACGACAGCGATACCATTTACATCAACAGCGTCTCGGACCTGCTTTCGCTGGCCAAGAGCTGTGCTTATGATCAGTGGTCGGTGGGCAAGACCGTCGTCCTGCAGCAGGACCTCTCCCTCGAGGGGATGTTCTGGGCGCCCATCCCGTCCTTCAGCGGACAGTTCAAGGGCAACGGACATACCATCTCTGACCTGACGGTGTCGGGCGAGTACTCCCCGGCGGGCCTCTTCGGCATCGTGGAGGAAAAGGGCTGCATCGAGTCCCTGAGCGTGCGGGGCGTCGTGTCCGTCTCGGACACCAAGGACACCACCACCGGCGGCATCGTGGGCATCAACCACGGCACCCTCATCAGCTGCCAGTTCACCGGCGTCGTCACCGGCGACAGCGAAGTGGGCGGCATCGTGGGCCGCAACGAGGCCGAGGGCACCATCGACCACTGTACCGCCCGGGCCATCGTCACCGGCAAGTCTGCCACCGGCGGCATCACCGGCTACAACCTCGGCGCGATTACCGGCTGTACGAACGTCGGCAGCATCAACACCGAGTATCAGGAGGCCTCGCTGGATACCGACGGCTTCACGGCAAAAATGGTGGATTACATCAACAGTCGGAAGGCCAGCATCGACTCCTCCGACAACAGCGGCAGCTCCACCACCAATGTCGCCACCGATACCGGCGGCATCGCGGGCCGCTCCTCCGGCATGATCCTCACCAGCGTCAACACCGGCACCATCGGCTACGAGCACATCGGCTACAACGTGGGCGGCATCGTGGGCCGCACCGACGGCCTTGTGTCCGGCTGCGTCAATCAGGGCCGTGTGCTGGGCCGCAAGGACGTGGGCGGCATCGCCGGTCAGGCCGAGCCTTACCGGGAGCTGGACCTGTCCAAGGACACCATCCGCCGCCTCCGCTCCGAGCTGGATGTGCTGCGGGGCCTCGTGGACGACACCACCGGCGTCATCGAGAACTCCACTACCAGCATCTCCAATTCCTTCAACGCCATGACCAGCCAGATGGATACCGCTATTGCCACGGCCCGCCAGCTGGACGATCAGGCCAGCGACTACGGCGATGAGGTGGCCGACGAGATCGACCGCGCCTCCACTTTGCTGGCCGATACCCTCACCAAGCTGGAGCCGGTCATGGACACCGGCGAGGACGCCATGACCAAGCTCACCGAAGCCACCGGCAGCCTCAAGTGGGCCATCCGCGAGATGGCTGCGGAGATGCTGATGGCCTCCCGCGCCCTTGCCAAGACCAGCGACAGTCTGGATAAGGTGTCAGACGCCGCCGCAGATAACCGCGACGGCCTGCATGGTATCTCCAACGGCATCAAGAAGCTGCTGGAATCCATCAACACCGGCGACGACACCGCCGCCTCGCAGGCCATCTCCGGCATCCTCTCGGCCTACGACTCCCTCTCCCCGGATACAAAGTCCGATCAGAACCTCAAGACCGGCATCGAGCTGCTGAAGGTGGCCAACTCTGTGGCCAGCGTCTTTACGCTGGGCAGCGGCCTCTCCCCGGCCATGAAGGCCGTCACCGCAGGCATGGGCCTGCTGCGGACGGCGTCCCTCCTGTCCAACGACAGTGACATCGCCCGCGCGACCTCTCAGATCGCCAGCGCCATCGGAACCATCTCCACCATCACGACCCAGATGGGCGGCATCGTGGGCAGTGCGGCTAAGGCCGTCTCTGCCGCCGACCATCCCGAGCTGGCATCGGCCCTGACCAAGACCTCTGACGCCCTGACCGGGATGGGCAGCATCACCGACGACATCATGGGCAGCATCAAGGACTGGGTCGGCGGTCTGGACGGCGCAGACGACATCAAGAGCGGCATCGAAAGGCTGAGAGATGCGTCCGACAAGCTCAGCGATGGCATGGACGACCTGAGCGACTCCATCGACCTGCTCAAGACCGACGCCGCCCTCACCAGTGCAACGCTGGTCCATACCTCTGTGGCGCTGGGCCAGATGCAGGACGGCCTCGGCGGGCTGACCGACATGATGAGCCAGACCCGCGACATCCTCCACTGGCTCAACCAGCAGGACCCCATCAAGGTGCCCCGTCCCTCGGCAGAGCTGACCAACACCAAGGACTCCCTCTTTGATGCGGTCAGCGGCCTGACCGATAAGCTGGAGGACATCAACAGCACCGTGCGGACCTCCAGCGAGCAGCTGACCGCCAAGATGCGGGCTGTGACTGCACAGGTCAGCGTCGTGTCCAACCTGATGCTGGACGCCGTGCAGGAGATCAGCGACCCGGGCAGCAAGACCATCTATGAGGATGAGTCCGAAGACCTCATCGCCGCCCAGTCCGACGGCAAGATCGAGAACAGCATCAACCGGGGCACCATTGACGCCGACATGAACGTGGGCGGCATCGCCGGCACCATGGGCGTCGAGAACCTGCTGGACCCCGAGGAGGACAACAAGGACGAGGGCGCCTCGCTCCTGCGCACCTCCTACACCGTCAGCGCCGTCCTCATCGGCAACACCAACGAGGGCAGCGTCACCGCCAAGAAGGACATGGTCGGCGGCATCGTGGGTCAGGAGGAGCTGGGCCTTGTGACGGCCTGCGAGTCCTACGGCGACGTCACCGGCGTCAATCAGGTGGGCGGCATCGCTGGTGCGGCCAGCGCAAAGCTCCGCAGCAACTGGGCAAAATGCGCCCTCAGCGGTGAGAAGTACGTCGGCGGCATCGTGGGTCAGGGCAGCGACAGCGACCTCACCGACGGCAGCCTTATCGCCATCAACAACCGCGCCCTCGTCTCGGTGCTGGCAGGCCAGCAGTATGTGGGCGCCATCTCCGGCGGTCAGGACGGCAGCTTCGTGGGCAACCTCTTCGTCTCCGACGACCTGCAGGGCATCGACCGCCTGAGCCGGGCCGGTCAGGCCGAGCCGGTCACTTATGAGACCCTGCTCGCGCAGGAGGGCCTGCCCACGGCCTTCCGCAAGCTGAACCTCGTCTTCAAGGCTGACGGCCACACCATCAAGAAGATCAGCTTCGACTACGGCGCGTCCTTCACGGAGGCCGACTACCCGGAGATCCCCCAGAAGGAGGGCTACTACGCCGAGTGGAGCACCCCCGTGCTGGATGCCCTCCACACCGACACCGTAGTGAATGTGGAGTACACCTCCTACATCCCGGCGCTGGGCAGCAGCGTGACCCGTGAGAATGGTCGCCCGGTCTTCTATGTGGACGGCTTCTTCGGCGGCTCCAACGCGGTGCAGGTCACCCAGCAGGACATCACAGCCGACGTCCATGGCGTCACCGAGCAGTGGCTGCTGGAGTTCACCGACGACGGCAACGAGACCCATCAGATCCGCTACCTGACCCCGGGCAAGGCCGAGGGCAAGGTCTACGTCAAGCAGGCCGACGGCAGCTGGCAGCGAGTGGAGACGGGCAGCTTCGGCAGCTACACCACCTTTACCGTCACCGGCACCGAAGTGGAAGTGGCCTTTGTGCCCAGCAAACTTCCCGTCTGGGCGTTCTGCGCCGGCGGCGCGGCCCTGCTGGTGCTGCTCCTGCTGCTGGCAAAGCGCATTCGCAGCAAGCGCGGCCCCAAGGGCGGCAAGCCCGAAAAGAAGAAAGCGCCCCGCAAGGAGAAAAAGGGCGGAAAAGCAGCAGCGGACGCCTCCGCGCCCGCCGATGAGCTGGATACGCCCATCTCCGAGACCGATGTCCCGTAAGAGATAAAAGCAAAGCAGGCCTCCGCCCGGAAGGGCAGAGGCCTGCTTTTTTCTGTTAGGGGATAACCTCTCCGTCAGCGCTTACACGCTGCCACCTCCCCTACCGAGGGGAGGCCTTGGCATGGCGGAAAGCTTTATCTCTTCGCCAGAGGCTCCCCTACTAGGGGAGCTGTCTGCGAAGCAGACTGAGAGGTTGGACAAAGAGGCGGCTGACCGTGAACCACAGGCGTGACGGAGAGGTTATTCCTCCATCGCCTTCACTTCATTCAGGAAAGCCTCAATCTTATCCAGCTGATTCTCCGCCACGGCGCGGCCGGTATCGTAGACCCGGCGCAGCTGGGCGGGGTCGCGCTCCATAGCGCCGATCTCCAGCGGGATAGGCGGGCGGATGACAAAGTCTCTGCCGGTGGATTCCTGCATGGCGATGTAGGAGAGCGTCTCGTTGTACCGCTCGTGGCGGTCGGCCACCGCCGCCACAAAGGCAGGGTAGCGCAGATACCGTGCCCGGATGGCAGGAAGAAAGGGATTTTTCTTTTTTACGAAGCCTTTGGGCTGGGTCAGGATGATGATGTTGCGCTTGTAGCCCAGACTCTCGAAGAAGCGGACGGGGATGGAGTCAGCTACGCCGCCGTCCAGAAGGGCATAGTGGCCGATCCGGACGGCCTTGGCGGCCAGCGGCATGGACGCCGAGGCCTCCATCCAGCGCACGTCCTCGGCATCGCCGGTGCGGCACTTGTGGTAGATGGGTTCGCCGGTGCGAAGATCGGTGCAGACGACGAAAAAGTCCATCGGCGAGGCGTGGAAAGCCTCCTCGTCGAAGGGGTCGAGTTTTTCCGGCACGATGTGGTAGCAGAAATCCTCGCTATAGAGATTGCCGGTGCGCAGCAGGTTGCCGAAGCTGGCATACCGTTTGTCGTCGCAATACTCGGTGTTGTAGCGGATGACGCGCCCGATCTGATGAGACTTGAAGTTGCAGCCGAACACTGCACCGGCGGATACCCCGATGGTGCCGTCGGTGGTGAGGCCGTGCTCCATGAGAACATCGAGGACGCCTGCGGTGAACATCCCGCGCATGGCACCGCCCTCTAATACTAGCCCTGTTTTCATATGGTGACTCCTTTTTTCTGGCGCGGCCCCCACAGGCCGCAGCAGCCGTTTCCGGTTGCTACCAGTATACTCGATTTTGCGCAGAAAACAAGAGAAAACGGAAGAAATCTGCCCCCGGATGGACGCGCCCCAGCGCACGGGAAAGGGCAAAGTCGTACTTTTAACGCAAAGCGCTGAAAAAACCGGGGAGAAGAGGCGAAATTTGGGCAGAAAGGGCCTTGCCAACAGGGGCGGCTTCCGGTATACTGATATGAAATATCGACCGTTTTGTAACAGGAGATCAGGGAGGAAGAGACAGAACATGAAAATGCTGGAAGACCGCATCCGCAAAGACGGCATCGTCCGCGAAGGCAACGTGCTGAAGGTGGACAGCTTCATCAACCACCAGATGGACATCCCGCTGTTTCGGGAGATGGCCAAGGAGTGGAAGCGCCTGTTCGCGGGCAAGCCCATCAACAAGGTGCTCACCATCGAGGCCAGCGGCATCGGCATCGCGGCTGTGGTGGCCAGCGAGTTCAACGTGCCGGTGGTGTTTGCCAAGAAGTCTATGAGCATCAACCTCGACTACGACAACTACGAGACGAAGATCCAGTCCTTCACCCACAAGAAAATTTACAACGTCATCGTCTCCAAGAAGTTCCTCACCCCGGAGGACCACGTCCTCATCATCGACGACTTCCTTGCCAACGGCTGCGCCCTGATGGGTCTGCTGGAGCTGACCGAGAAGGCCGGTGCCGCCGTGGAGGGCATCGGCATCGCCGTCGAGAAGGGCTTCCAGCAGGGCGGCGAGCTGATCCGCAGCAAGGGCATCCAGCTGGAGAGCCTCGCCATCGTCGATGCCATGGACAGCGCCACCGGCGAGATCACCTTCCGCGACCAGCCGCAGCAGAGCTAAGGAGAATATGCACTCGAGACCGCCTCCGGGCGGTCTTTTCTTTTACGAAAAAATCACGCACCATCGAAGCTGTCGCCGTCTTCGGGGAGGTCGGCGGAGGTCTCAGCGGTGGAGGGAGCAGGGAGGCTGGCCCGGGGGATGCCCTTATAGACCAGCGTCTGCTCAAGGACCTCGGCGCAGACCGGAGCCGAGAGGCTGCCTCCCGCCGTCGTCCAGCTGTGAGGCTCATCGAGACAGACGAGGCAGAGGAACTGGGGGTCGTCGATGGGGGCCACGGCCACGAAGCTGGCGATGCGGGCTTTCTCGTCGGCACTGTCCAGCTTCTGGCTGGTGCCGCTCTTGCCGCCCACCCGGTAGCCCGGGATCTGGGCGTTCCGTCCGCCGCCGTAGAGCACCACAGCCTCCATCATCTCCCGCATGGTGCGGGAGGTCTCTTCCTTGAGCACCCGGCGGCGGCAGACCGGGGCGAGGTGGTCGATGACCTCGCCCTCCGGGCCGAGGATGTCCGAGACGACATAGGGCTGCATCAGCCGCCCGCCGTTGACCACGGCGCAGACCGCCGCCGCCATCTCGAGGTAGGAGACCTTGCTGCTCTGGCCAAAGGCGCAGGAGGCCAGCTCCACAGGCCCCATCCGCTCGGCGGTGTAGTAGAGGCTCTTTTTCGGCTCGGCAGGCAGGTCGATGCCGGTGGGGGCGCGGAGTCCGAAGGCCTCGAAGTAGTCGCAGAAAGCCTCTTTGCCCAGCCGCGCACCGATCTGGATGAAGCTCTGGTTGCAGGAGTTTTCCAGCGCCTGCGTCACGGTCTGCGCCCCGTGGCGCTTGTGATTGGCACAGTGGAAGCGGGTGCCTGCTACCGAGATGGAGTCGCCGCAGTAGAAGCTGGAATGTTTGCCGATGGCCCCGGTGTCCAGCGCCGCCGCGCAGGTGATGAGCTTAAAAACGCTGCCCGGCTCGTAGAGGTCGCTGACGGCCTTGTTCCGCCACTGGGTCTGCTGGGCCAGCTGGAGCGCCGCCGCCCGCTCGCTGCCGGTCAGACCCTCCACGGCCTCCCGGGCGGCTTTGTCAGCGATCACCCGGGGCTGATTGGGGTCGTAGGAGGGGGTGGTGGACATGGCTAGCACTGCCCCGGTGTTCACGTCCATGACGATGCCCACGGCCCGGGCCGCCACATGGTGCTCCTTCACCGCATAGCCCAGCGCGTTCTCGAGGTAGTGCTGGATGTTCGTGTCGATGGTGAGGCGGAGGCCGTCCCCCTCGGTGGGCGGGATCTCTGTCTCATAGCTCTGCTCGAGGGTGTAGCCCCACGCATTCACGGCGGTCAGCACCACGCCGTTCTCGCCGGTGAGCAGGTCGTCATACTTCAGCTCGAGGCCCGAGACGCCTGCGTTGTCCACGTTAGTGAAGCCCAGCACCGACGCGAGAAATTCTCCCTGCGGATACCAGCGCTTGGAATCCTGTTGGATGCGGATACCGGTGATGCCGTTGGCCTCGCAGAAGTCCCGGACGGCGTCGGCGGTCTGACGGTCCACCCGGTAGCGGAGAAGACAGTCGTTGGAGCGGCGGTCGCTGAACTTTTCCAGCAGCTTCTTTTCGTCCAGCGCCAGAAGGTCGGAAAGGCCCTTGGCCGCAAGGGTAAGGCGGTCTTCCGGCATCTCCCGGGGGGAGGCCCGGAGGGTCCAGCAGCTGCTGTTGGCCGCGAGAAGGAGGCCGTCGGCGCTGGTGATGCGGCCCCGGTCGGCGGGGACGACGGTGTCCCGCAGCTGCTGGCCGAGGGCGCGCTGGGCGTACCAGCCGCCGCCCACCACCTGCAAAAACAGCAGCCGCACCGCCAGCCCGAGGCAGATGAGACAAAACACCCCCGCCACAAGCCCCGCCCGGGCGCGGAAGGCCTGCTCCGGCAGGGTGCGCAGGGTGTCGGAATCGTTTGACATGACAGCACCTCCCTCTCTACAGGATATGCGGCGGTCGGTGTGACTAGCCGCCCGGGCGGCTGCGTACACTAAAGGGAAGGGGGGAGAGGATGAAAAAGCTGTTGCGCCCGATGCCCGGCATGGACCTGCCGTTTTTGATCTTGGTGCTCACGCTGGTGGGCTTCGGGCTGGTGATGCTGGCCAGCGCGTCCAGCGCCGTGGCCCTCTACCGGCGGGGGGATGCGTGGGCCTACCTGCGGCCTCAGCTGCTCTATGCGGCGCTGGGGCTGTGCGGCATGGGGCTGGCCAGCCGGGTGGACTACCACATCTTCCACAAGCTGGCATGGCCGGTGCTGGGGCTGTCGCTGGTGATGCTGACGGCGGTGCTCTTCATGCCCGAGTACAACGGCTGCAAGCGGTGGCTGGTCATCCCGGGGCTGGGCACTTTGCAGCCCAGCGAGATCGCAAAGTTCGCGGTGGTGCTGGTGTTCGCCCACATCATCGCGCTGAACCACGACCGGATGAAGGATTTCAGCGTGGGGGTGCTGCCCTTCGCGCTGGTGCTGGGGGTGGTGGCAGCGCTGATGCTGCTGGAACCCCACCTCTCTGGCACCGTCCTTATCCTCGGCATCGGGGCGGTGCTGATGTTCGTGGGGGGCACGGGGCTGCGGTGGTTCTTGCTGGCAGGGGCAGGCGGCATTGGGGCCGTCGCGGCGGCAGTGGCCGTCATGCCCGACCTCGTGCCCTACGCCGCCGACCGGCTGCGGTCGTGGCTCGACCCCTTCGCCGACCCGCTGGGGGACGGCCACCAGACCATCCAGAGCCTCTACGCCATCGGCTCGGGCGGGGCCGCCGGCCTCGGCCTCGGCAGCAGCCGCCAGAAGCATCTTTTTGTCCCCGAGCCGCAGAACGACTTCATCTTCTCCATCGTCTGCGAGGAGCTGGGCTTCGTGGGGGCCTGTGCGGTGGTGGGACTGTTTGTGCTGCTGCTGTGCCGGGGCATCGTCATCGCTGCCCACGCCCCCGACCGCTTCGGGGCGCTGCTGGTGGTGGGGTTCGTGGTGCAGGTGGCGCTGCAGGCGGTGCTGAACGTGGCCGTCGTCACCAACACCATCCCCAACACCGGCATCTCCCTGCCCTTTTTCTCCTCAGGCGGCACCAGTCTCATGATGCTGCTGGGAGAGATGGGGGTGGTGCTGAGGGTATCGCGGTATGAGGCTTGACCGCGCGCAAAAGCCTCTCCCTTTGGGAGAGGTGTCTGCGCAGCAGACGGAGAGGGCAAGGGCGCTGACAAAGAATATTGACCCCGCGACAGCATCGCTCTGATAAAGGGGCTGCTTATCGCTGTGCAGCGGCTCTGTCGTGCTGTCCTTGCCCTCTCAGGCGCTCACGCGCCAGCTCCCCAAAAGGGAGAGTCTTTTGCCAAAACTGCAAACATATTTCTCCGCTTCCGCATACTGTGGGGTATCTTTTCGAGAACGGGGGGCCGGGGATATGACACAGGAGAGCGGGCGGATCTGGGTGATGGGCGGGAGGCCGCTGAACGGGACGGCGGCGGTGCCTGCGGCGAAAAACAGCGTGCTGCCGCTCCTTGCGGCGGCGCTGCTCTGCCGGGGGATGGTGCGGCTGCGGGCTGTCCCGGCCCTGTCGGACGTGGAGTGCTGCCTTGCGCTGCTGCGGGGAGCAGGGTGTGACGCTCGGCGGCAGGGGGCGGACATAGTCGTCAGCGGCACGCCGGTGTGCAGCACCCTGCCGGGGGACGCTGCCGCCCGGATGCGGGCCTCCATCCTCTTCTGCGCACCGCTGCTGGCGCGGCTGGGCCGGGCCGAGACCTCCCTGCCCGGGGGCTGCCCCATCGGCCAGCGGCCCATCGACCTGCACCTCGAGGGGCTTGGCCGGATGGGGGCGAAAGAGCTGGATGCCGGGGCGGGACGGCTGGTGCTGGCCGCGCCGGGCGGGCTTCACGGGGCTGACTTCACCCTCCGTTTCCCCAGCGTGGGGGCTACCGAGACCCTGCTGCTGGCCGCTGTCTGTGCCCGGGGCACCACGGTGCTGCGGGGGGCTGCGCGGGAGCCGGAAATATCCGACCTCGCGGACTTCCTCCGCCGCTGCGGCGGACAGATCGAAGGGGCGGGGACATCTACCATCCGCATCGAGGGGCGGCGGACGCTCTCCGGCTGCGATTTTTCGCCTCTGCCCGACCGCATCTTCGCCTCCACGCTTGCCTGCGCCGCTGCTGCGGCCGGAGGGCGGGTGGAACTGGCCGGATGCCCGCCCGGACTCTACGAGCCGGTACTGGAAATTCTGGAACAAATGGGCTGCACCGTGAAGCGGGGAGCAGACCGGGCCGAAATAGCCCGCTTCGGGCGGCTGTATGGGGTGGGCAGGGTCTTCACAGGGGTGTATCCGGGCCTCGCCACCGACGCTGCGCCCCTGCTGGCTGCCGCCATGCTCTGCGCCGAGGGGGAGAGCAGCATCGAGGACGTCGTCTTCGAGGAGCGCTTCGGCTGCGCAGAGGGCTTTAAGCGGCTGGGCGGGCGGGTAAAACGGGCCGGGCGGGTGCTCTCCGTCGGCCCGCTGCCGGAGAGCGGCCTGCACGGCACCACCCTTATGGCCCCCGACCTGCGGGGCGGTGCCGCACTGGTCCTTGCCGCCCTTGCGGCAGGAGGAAAGAGCTGGGTGGAGGACACCCGCCATATCGACCGGGGTTACGCGGGCCTGACGGAGACGCTGGCCGCGCTCGGGGCACGAATTGGGAGAGAAATGACCCCTGCTCCGGGCTGTGTGAAAAAAATACCAGCTAAAAACCAGAATAGACTTGCATTCGGGGCAAAAAGATGATACGATACTGTTATATAGTAGCTTCAGTATGCGTATAATCCTGCGCGCGCAGGCGCGGGTCACGATAAAATCCGATGGAGGACAATGATATGGCACTCATGCTCGACGAAGAAATGGACGAAAACGTAACGACGATAAAGGTCATCGGCGTGGGCGGCGGCGGCGGCAACGCCGTCAACCGCATGGTCAGCGACGGCCTGCAGGGCGTCGAGTTCATCGCAATGAACACCGACCAGCAGGCTCTCTCCAAGAACCATGCTGCAACGAAAGTACAGCTCGGCTCCAAGCTCACCAAGGGCCGCGGCGCAGGTGCCGACCCTGAGATTGGCCAGCGCGCCGCCGAGGAGAGCAAGGACGAGATCGCAAACGCCCTGAAGGGCTCTCAGATGGTCTTCATCACCGCCGGTATGGGCGGCGGCACCGGCACCGGCGCAGCCCCCGTAGTGGCCGAGGTGGCACACGATCTGGGCATCCTGACCGTGGGCATCGTCACCAAGCCCTTCTCCTTTGAGGGCAAGCGGAAGATGGGTCTGGCCGAGCAGGGCATCGCCAACCTGCTGATGCACGTGGACAGCCTCATCGTCATCCCCAACGAGCGCCTGAAGATGATCAGTCAGGAGAAGATCACCCTGATGAACGCCTTCCAGGCAGCCGACAATGTGCTGCGTCAGGGCGTCGAGTCCATCTCCGCCCTCATCAACGTGCCGGCTTTCATCAACCTCGACTTCGCCGACGTGCGCTCCATCATGAAGGACGCCGGTTACGCCCACATGGGCGTCGGCAGTGCCAAGGGCGCAGGGAAGGCTGAGAACGCCGCCAAGGCTGCTATCTCCTCCCCGCTGCTGGAGACCAGCATCGCCGGCGCACACGGCGTCATCATCAACATCACCTCCAGCCCCGATATCGGTCTGGAGGACGTGGAGACCGCTGCAGGCCTCATCACCCAGAGCGCTCACCCCGATGCCAACATCATCTGGGGTACTGCCTTCGATGAGAACCTGTCGGATGAGATGCGGGTCACGGTCGTGGCCACCGGCTTCGACAATAAGGCCGCGGACGGCCTGCGCAGCACCCTCGGCACTTCTGCCGCCGGTGCCGCAGCACCCGGCGTCACCGCTTCCGCCCCCAGCGCAGTCTTCAGCGCCGAGGTCAACACCCCCTCTGCCGCTTCCGGCACCGCTGCCGCCAAGCCCGTGGAGGAGGAGAGCAGCGACACCAGCTATTATGACGACCTGCTGGCGATCCTGAACAAGCGGAGATAAACACAAGGAGGCCCCGACCGTGGAGCAGCAGGAGACCAAGCTGCCGTTGGAATGGCTGAGCAGCCGCCGGACCCCGGAGCTGCATCGGCTTGAGGCGCTCTGCCGGGAGACTGCCCGGGAGGAGCGCTGCGCCCAGCGCAGACTGCAGGAGGTGGAAGAAGCCATGGCACCCGAACCGGAGCGGTCATGCCCTGCCCCTGCGCCCGAGGCGGCGGAACGGGCCAAGCTTGAGCAGCTGAGCCGTCAGCTCAACGCTGCCAACGCCGAGCTGCGCCGCTATGAGACGCGGATGTTCGCCTACGAGCGCACCATTCTGGCCCTGCGGAAGGAGAATGCCGACCTGAGCGCCCGGTGCGATGTGCTGCACGCCGAGGTGGAGAAGCTGGCTGCGGAGGCTCTCAAGCCCCTGCCGGAGCTGCCCCCTCTGCCCACCATCTCCTTCCCCGGGGATGAAAAGAAGGCCGCGCAGCAGCCCCCGGAGGTCGCTGCGCCTGCCCCTGCGCCTCCGGCTGCTCCGGCCCGGCCCAAGACCCGCCTCGAACATCTCGGCGATGAGGTGCTGGCTCAGCTGGCGAGGCTGATGCCGTAGCCCTCTCAGTCACCTTCGGTGGACAACTATCCGGGTTGCGGCACCCAGCGTCTGCTTCGCTGTCGCTTGCATCCTGCTGGCCGCTGCCCCAACAGCTTCTCCCTGTTTCCGCCGCTGGCGGCGGTCGTCGCCGTTGCCCCAAAGGGGGAGCCATTGGCAAGCCGGGCAGCCTTGTGCTGAACGCTTAGAGTTTAATATCACGTAAAATATAGTGCCCTGCTACAGAGATTCACAACAGCTTGACAAGGTGATTTTGTCTAGAAACTGCTGCCCTCTGTAGCAGGGCACTATTGTTTTTAATACAGATAAACTTCGCTCGTCCAGCGTGGGCCTTGCCGACACGCCAGTGGCTCCCCCTTTGGGGGAGCTGTCACCGAAGGTGACTGAGAGGGCTACCGAGTCTCCATCAGATACGTCGCCTCAAGGTCGGAGATATGCAGCTTGACGGCCAGAGGGTACTTCTCGAAAGCCCCCGACATGGCAAAGCTGCCGCCCCGGACGGCGTCGTCGAAGCCGCCCATATGCCAGCGGATGGCCACGGCCTCCTCGACCTTGAGCTTCATGAACCGCTCGATGAGAAAGACGCTCTTCTCGCCGTGGCCGTAGGGGAACATATCCTCCACGCTGTAGGAGGGCACCTTCTCCCACTTGCCGGTCTCGTCGTTCTTCACGTTGCGGGTGCCTTTTTTGTAGAAGTTGGCCTTGCACAGGTCGTGGAGCAGGGCGACGATGGCGTAAGTCTCCTCCGTGTCGGTGTCCGGCTCGAAAAAGCTGCTCCGCAGCACCCGGTAGACATTGAGGCTGTGGGCGCACAGCCCCCCGTCATAAGCCCCATGAAAGCGGGTGGAGGCCGGTGCGGTGAAGAAATCCGTCTTGGTGTCCAGCCAGTCCAGCAGCTTTTCGCTGCCGGGGCGGGTGACGTACCGGTGGAAAATGTCCAGAAACTCCTCGCGCTCCGTCATCTTACAGCTCCATATCCTCGAGGATGCCCTTGAGGATGGCCAGCTCGTCGTGGCTCAGGGAGATGCCCTTGCCCATGCGGGTGCCGTCCGGGGACCAGTCGCGGATGTCATATTTGGGGTCGCCGTCGTTCCAGCTGATGAGGTTCAGCTGACGCTCCCAGCCCCGGGGACGCTCGCCGAGGACGGCGATGCGCTCCACGATCTCATATTTGATCTCTGCCATAATAGATTACCTGCCTTTGCTTTGTTTGCTACCATAATAAAAGAACTGCGCAAAGATTTCAACAGGTAATTGGAAAATATTTTCTGAATTTTAGTCCCGTTTCAACCGTAAGGCGCTTCTTCGCGCCACTCTACCAGCTGTAAAACGCCGCTCTCGTCTTTGTCGGGCGCCGGCTGGCGGCTCTTCGTGTGCTGCTCTGTACCGAAGAGCCCGTCTCCGTACTGTGCCATCACGCCCGGCGACCGCCCGGCCAGATACTCGGCGGCGTTCTTCTGCCGACAGGCGACAGGGGTGCCGTTCGTCATCGGGACGCCGGGCTGCTCGCTCTCGGGAGGCAGCTGCACATCGGGGTCATCCGGCTGTGACGGCGGCTGCTGGGAGCCGCAACCCGGTTTGGGCGGCTCTGTGCTCGGCGGCTGTCCGAGGGCCGGACTCACCCGGCTGCCCGCCGCCTCCGGCGGACTGCTGGGGCCGGGTGCGTCCTCAAGCTGGCGGTGGATGAAGGGTGTGAGAGATTGCATAAAAAACACCTCCGTACTTAGGGTGTGCGGAGGCGTGGGAGAATATGCGCTGGGCCGCTGCCCAGACTCCTTTTTACATCACGCCGTCGGGAACAGCTTCTCCCATGTGGCCTTGCCCACCGTGCCATCGGCGGCGAGGCCATGGCGGGCCTGATAGCGCTTGACGGCGGCAGCAGTACCTGTGCCGAACTTGCCGTCGGTGGTCAGGCGCTCGCCCTCGGCGTTGAGCTTCTGCTGCACCAGACGGACGCAGCCGCCTGCACTGCCGCTGCGCAGCACGATGCCGGGGTAGGGGACGGTCAGGCCGTGCTTGGCCGTGTAGCGGGCGTAGAGGACGTTCCATGTGTTCGCGCCCACCTTGCCGTCCTCTGCCAGACCATACCGCAGCTGGAACTCCCGGACGGCCTTTTCGGCCTTTGCACCGAAGCGGCCGTCCACGGTGAGGGCTGCGTGCCATGTGCAGCTGTCCCGGATGCCGTTGAGCCACGTCTGCACGAGGGCCACGTCGGGGCCGGAGCTGCCGCGCTGGATGAGTGAGTAGTAAGCAGGGATCGCCATAGTGTTGTCACACTCCTTCCGCGCCTATCCTATGCGGCGTCGGGGCAGAGCGTTCCCCCGGCCAGCACTGCATCCTCCCGGGGGGCGGTGACTTCGCTCCACCACTCCACCAGCCGGAACCGCACGAGGTACTCCCCGCAGACGAGGTCGTTTTCCTCGGGCCGTGCATACCCGCCGCAGGCCGACCGGCAGAGGCCCGGGTAGAGCACACACCACCAGTTGCGGCCCGGCCGGTGGGTCCCGATGTCCAGCCGCACTGCATCGTACCGTCCGGCGGGCAGGGCCGCTCCTGCGTAGCGCCGGGTGGGGAAATACATATTGACGAGGCAGGCGTGCACCGGTGCGTGGGTGCCCCGCGCTGCCAGCACCTCCCGGGCCGTCAGCTCGAGCCGGACGAGATTTGACGCTGCCCAGACCTTGGCGTCGGCTTTACCGTCCGCTGGGCAGCTCTCGTCGGCGAGGGCCAGCACGGCATCCCGGACGGCCAGCTTCGCGCTCTGGTCCCGCACTGCGTTGGTGTCGGCCCGGATGTGGAGCCGCAGGGTGTCGGCAGCGAGGGCGTCGGCGGCGTCCAGCTGCCCCTTCGCCCAGCCCGCCCCCAGCGACAGCAAAAAGCAGAGTAGCAGGGCGGCGCACAGCGCCCCCATCTCCCGGCGTGATAACATAAAAACCAGCCTCCTCTGGAAGTTTTATCCAGAGGATGGGCTGGTTTTGGGGAATTTATACGTTAGTTCTTCAGCGACTGCATGGGTGCGGGAAGGCGGCCGCCGCGATTGATGAAAACGGAGGGGTCGCGCTGGTTGACGGGCATGATCGGCCCGTAGCCCAGCAGACCGCCGAAGTCCAGCACTTCGCCCGCCTTCCGGCCGATGGCCGGGATGACGCGGACGGCGGTGGTCTTGGTGTTGACCATGCCGATGGCGGCTTCGTCGGCGATGAGGGCGCTGATGACGGCGGGGGTGGTGTCACCGGGGATGATGACCATGTCGATGCCCACCGAGCAGACAGCCGTCATGGCCTCCAGCTTCTCGATGGTCAGACAGCCGGACTCGGCGGCGTGGATCATGCCGTCGTCCTCGCTGACGGGGATGAACGCGCCCGACAGGCCGCCGACATGGTTGGAGGCCATGACGCCGCCTTTCTTGACGGCGTCGTTCAGCAGGGCGAGGCAGGCGGTGGTGCCGCAGCAGCCGCAGGTCTCAAGGCCCATCTCCTCGAGGATGTTGGCCACACTGTCGCCCACAGCGGGGGTGGGGGCCAGAGACAGGTCGATGATGCCGGCGGGCACGCCCAGCTCCTCGGAGGCGAGATTGGCCACCAGCTGGCCCACGCGGGTGATCTTGAAGGCCGTCCGCTTCACCAGCTCGGCCACCTGATCGATGGGGGCATCCTTGGGCAGGCGGGCCAGCGCGGCGCGGACTGCGCCCGGGCCGGAGACGCCCACATGGATCTCGCAGTCCGGCTCGCCGGGGCCGTGGAACGCGCCCGCCATGAAGGGGTTGTCCTCAGGTGCATTGCAGAAGACGACGAGCTTTGCTGCGCCGATGCACTGACGGTCGGCGGTCAGCTCGCTGGCCTTCTTGACGGCCTCGCCCATCAGCTTCACGGCGTCCATGTTCAGGCCCGCTTTGGTCGCGCCGATGTTCACCGAGCTGCAGACGATGTCCGTCTCGGCGAGGGCACGGGGGATGGACTCGATGAGGCGCAGGTCGCCCGCCGAGAAGCCTTTGTGGACGAGGGCAGTGTAGCCGCCCACGAAGTTGACGCCGACCTTCTTACCGGCGGCGTCGAGGGTCTTGGCAAAGTCCACCGGGTCGGCGTCCGGGCAGGCACCCAGCAGCATGGCGATGGGGGTGACGCTGATGCGCTTGTTGATGATGGGGATGCCGTACTCGGCGCTGATGTGCTCCACAGCGGGCACGAGCCGGGCGGCACGGGTGGTGATCTTATTGTAGATCTTTTCGCAGGCCTTTTTGGGGTCCGGGTCGATGCAGTCCAACAGACTGATGCCCATGGTGACGGTGCGCACGTCCAGATTGTCCTGCGTGAACATCTCGATGGTCTCGAGGATGTCGCCGGTGTTCATCATGTTCATATTCGTATCTCCTCAGATGGTATGCATCGCGTCAAAAACTTCCTGACGGGTGAGATTGATCTGCATCCCCATCTCGGCGGCGAGAGCATTCATCTTCTGGTGCAGCTCCTCGTGGGAGACATTGCACTTGGTGATGTCCACCAGCATGATCATGGCGAACATACCCTGCAGGATGCTCTGGGTGACGTCTTCGATGTTGATGTTCAGCTCGCTGCACAGGCCCGAGACGCGGGCGACGACGCCCACGGTGTCGTGGCCGATGACGGTAATGAATGCTTTCATAGTTCTACCCCTTTGTTGTGATGTTGACCTGATGGAAAGGCTCCCCCTTTGGGGGAGCTGGCGCAAAGCGCCTGAGAGGGCAAGGTCGGTGTGACAGAGCCGCTGTGCAGCGATAAGCAGTCTCTTCATCAGAGCGATGCCATCGCCGTGTCGGCTGTTCTCTGTCAGCATCCTTGCCCTCTCCGTCACCTTCGGTGCCACCTCTCCCAAAGGGAGAGGCTTTTGCCAAAAGAAAAGGTTTTCTCCAGTATAGCAGATTTCACGAAAAATGAACACTCTTTTTGGAAAAAAGAGCAGGGAAGAAGGGCAAAAGAGTGTCTATTGCGGGCGGAATGGGGCGGGAAACTGCAAAAACCGGGTGCAAACCGCCCGCTGGTGTGTTATACTGATAAAAATATCGCCACAGGCTGAACAAAGGAGAAACGACTATGGAACAGCTTCTGAAGATCCTTGAGGACAACGCCCGGATGTCGGTGGAGGACATCGCGGCTATGCTGAACAAATCCCCCGCCGAGGTGGCGGCGATGATCGACCTTGCCCGGGCGCAGGGCATCATCAAGGGCTACAAGACCCTCGTGGACTGGGAGAAGGCCGGGGTGAACCGGGTGGAGGCCGTCATCGAGCTGAATGTCAGCCCCAAAAAGAGCCGGGGCTTCGACGAGATCGCAGCCACTATCGCCTCCTTCGACGAGGTGGAGAGCGTGCTGCTGATGAGCGGCGGCTACGACCTGCAGCTGGTCATCAAGGGCCAGACCTTTCAGGAGATCGCCCTCTTCGTGGCAAAGCGTCTGTCCCCGCTGGACGATGTGCTGTCCACAGCTACCCACTTCGTGCTCCGCACCTACAAGAAAGAGGGCCGTCTGTATCAGGACGAAGAAATCGATGAAAGAGAGTGCACGGTGCTGTGATGGATTATGATAGACTGATCGCGCCTGCCGCCGCCGCCATGCGGCCCTCCGGCATCCGCAAATTTTTCGATCTTGCCGCCGAGATGCCCGAGTGCATCAGCCTCGGCGTCGGCGAGCCGGACTTCAAGACCCCGTGGGCCGTCCGGGAGGCCGGCATCGAGAGCCTCGAGCATGGCCGCACCCGCTATACCTCCAACGCCGGTCTGAAGGAACTGCGGGCCGAGATCGCCCGCTACCTCGACCGCCGGATGGGCCTGAAATATGACCCGGCCAAGGAGGTCCTCGTCACCGTGGGCGGCAGCGAGGCCATTGATATGTGCATCCGCACACTGGTACAGCCCGGCGATGAGGTCATCATCCCCGAGCCGTGCTTCGTCTGCTATGAGCCGATCACGACCCTCTCCGGCGGCGTGCCGGTGCACGTGGCCTGTCATCAGGAGGACGAGTTCCGCCTCCGGGCCGACGCCCTGAAAGCCGCCATCACCCCGCGCACCAAGCTCCTCATCATGCCTTTCCCCAACAACCCCACCGGCGCAGTGATGGAGCGGGAAGACCTTGAGGCCATTGCCGAGGTGCTGCGGGGCACCGAAATCATGGTGCTGTCGGATGAGATCTATGCTGAGCTGAACTACGGCCTCCAGAACCATGTCTCCATCGCCACTCTGCCCGGCATGGCCGAGCGGACGGTGGTGGTCAACGGCTTCTCCAAGACTTACGCCATGACGGGCTGGCGGCTGGGCTACGCCTGCGGCCCCGCGCCCATCATCAAAATTATGACGAAAATTCATCAGAGCGCCATCATGAGCGCCCCCACCACCAGCCAGTATGCCGCCATCACGGCCCTCAAAGACTGCGACGGCGAGATCGAGCGGATGCGCAACGAGTACAATATGCGCCGCCGCCTCGTGGTCAAGAGCTTCAACGACATGGGCCTGAGCTGCTTTGAGCCTCGGGGCGCATTCTATGCCTTCCCCTGCATCAAGTCCAGCGGCATGACCAGCGAGGAGTTCTGCACCAAGCTTCTGGAGCAGAAGCACGTCGCCATCATCCCGGGCAACGCCTTTGGTGCGTCCGGCGAGGGGTACGCCCGGGTGTCCTACGCCTACAGCGTGGAGCACCTGATGGAGGCCCTCCGCCGCATCCGGGAGTTTCTGAGCGAGAACGGCAAGTGAGGAGGGGACAGACGATGCGCAGCAGTGTGACGGTGCTGGCTCCGGCCAAGCTGAATCTGGCGCTGGATGTGGTGGGCATCCTGCCCGGGGGCTACCACGCGCTGGACATGACAATGCAGGCCATCTCGCTGTATGAGCGGGTGGTCATCCGCCGCAGCCCCTACCTCGACCTGACCCTCCCGGGCAGCAAGGTCAAGGCAGGCCCCGGCAACACCGCCATCAAGGCGGCGCTGGCCTTTTTTCACTACACGGGCCTGCTGGCGGGGGCCGACATCACCATCTATAAAAACGTGCCTGTCCGGGCTGGCATGGCAGGCGGCAGCGCCGACGCTGCCGCCGTGCTGGTGGGCCTGAATGAGTTGTACGGTGCGCGGCTGTCCATGAGCGAGCTGTGCGCGCTGGGGGCGTCCATCGGCGCGGATGTGCCCTTCGCCCTCATGGGCGGCACCTGCCGGGTGCAGGGCCTCGGCGATGTGCTCAAGCCCCTGCCGCCCCTGCCGGAGTGCTGGTTCACGGTGGTCATGCCCGACTACGGCGTCTCCACCCCTGAGGCATTTGCGGCCTATGACCGGGTGGGCAGCAGCGTCCACCCCGACTGCGCCGCGCAGGAGGCCGCCATCCGGGCCGAGGACCTCGACGGAGTCTGTGCCGCCGCAGGCAATGCCCTCGAGGAATGCAGCGGCGCGAAGGACAATGAGGCCATCAAGAACGCCCTGCGGGAAAACGGCGCGGTCACTGCCCTTATGACCGGCAGCGGCGCAGCGGTCTTCGGCGTCTTCCGGACCAAGGGCGAGGCCCTTGCTGCTGCTGCCGCCCTCCGTCCTCGCTGGCCGGAGGTCTATACCGCCCAGCCCGTAAGGGGAGGGGCGGAGGTGCAGCCGGTGAGACGGCGCTGACCTTGCCTGCGGGCAGGACTGTCTTCGGCCAACCTCTCAGTCTCGTCGCGCCCGCCAAGGCCGGGTTGCGGCATCGCGTAAGCGATGACGGAGAGGTCATCCCCATTATCGCAATTTTCAAAAATAGTGCCTATCAAAACGGCATCTTTGCGATATGCAGTTTGCGGGTGTTGCTTGTGCATTAAAAACGCAAACTGCTATAAATGCATAACCCTCCCTTCCTTTGGGCATACTGCCCGCAGGAAGGGAGGGCCTTTTTGTGCAGAGCTTTTACAAAATCTGTCTCGTCCTGATGATCGTCGGGGGCATCAACTGGGGGCTGGTGGGCCTGTTCCAGTTCGATTTCGTCGGCTGGCTGCTGGGGGGCAGCGCGTCCATCTGGTCGCGCATCGTCTTTACGCTGGTGGGCGTGGCCGCAGTCTGCGGCATCCCGGGGCTGTTCGGTGACGACGAGACCGGCGGGGAGTGACCCCGTTCTCAGGACAAAGCAAAAAGGCTCTCGTGCCGTCAGGAATGCGGCGCGAAAGCCTTTTTTGTATCGTACAGGGCGCTCATGCCAGCAGGAAATGATGGCACGAACAGATCTCAGTACCTCGGACTCCCATGCCGACCGAAAAGAATGGCACGAAAGCCAGTGTGTTTTATAAAAAGATATCCCACCCGATCGTCTGCGGCAATCAAACCTACCCTTACGGACAGGTGGGTGCCCTGTCGCCGGTTTCGCGCTTCCTCATCGAGCCTTCATGGTCGACCCATGACGGGGAGGTCTGCAATCCACCGGAGAACTCCAAGCTCCCGTTGATTGATTAGTAGGATCATATAAACCGCAACAAATCGAGTCGGGCAGGAAAACCTTACGCAGTTGACAAATCAGTCGATCTCGAACTGGTCGCTCAGACGCTTCTCGAACAGCTTGCTGACTTCCAGCAGCGTCTCATCGTCCTCCACCACGTCGAGGTACTCGCCCTCGTCGTCCTCGCCGACACTCAGGATGACCAGCTGGGCGTCCTCGTCCAGATCATCCTCGTTCTCGGCGTATTCCACGACGGCAAGATAATGCACGCCCTTGTGGTCCAGAGCGTCGATCACTTCAAACGTGACCTCGTTGCCATCCTCGTCCTCGAGGGTCATCAGATCAGGCTGATACTCCTCTTCGGTCTCAGCGGCGGGCTTCTTCATCTCTTCTGCCATAGATCACGTTCTCCTATCGAAATACCGGGTATGCACTATTATACACAAACAGATTATCTCACATATGCCCCGGCGGCCCCATCGCTCTGGTGCTGTGGGTTCCGGGTACGCCTATAGTTTAGCGTTTTTATCGTCACTCGTCAAGAGTTTTTTCAAAGAAATTATCGGACAAAGTTTGATGCTTTTTTCTCTCGCATTTCATCCCGGAATGTGCTATACTATATCGATAGCTTTTACTACAGCATACGAAGAGGGAGGCCCGGATATGAGAGCCTTGAAAAAAATAATGGCCGCACTGGCCCTGACGGCAGTGCTGGCCGGGTGCAGCGGGGGCGGCGTCCTCTCCAGCCTCAAGGGCGGCAGCACGTCAGCTCAGAGCATCAGCCGCCCGGCGGTGGAGTCGGCAGAGCTGCAGTTCGCCCACCCGGCGGCGGGGGACACCATCGCGGTGTTCGACACCTCGGCGGGCATCTTTAAGGCCGTGCTCTTCCCCGACGAAGCCCCGCAGGCGGTGCAGAACTTCACCACGCTGGCCGGGCAAGGCTTTTATAACGGTCTTACCGTCACCCGGGTGGAGAAGGATTTTGTGGTCGAGGCCGGGCAGGGCGCAGACGGCAGGGGCACCACCATCTGGAACGGCAGCCGCTACCCCGCCGAGACCACCGATAAGCTCCACCATTACTCCGGTGCCCTCTGCGCGGCGGCGGACGCCTCGGGCGAATGTGCCAGCGTCTTCTACGTCATGGAGACGCTGCCGGGCGCAGACTCAGTGACGCAGGAGCTGACCGACCAGATGACCGCCGCCGGCTGGCGGGCCGAGGTCATCAGCGCTTACCAGACGGCGGGCGGTGCACCCTATCTCGACTACACCGATACCGTTTTCGGGCAGGTGTACGAGGGGATGGACGTGGTGGACGCCATCGCCCGGACCGGCGTGGATGAGGCCCAGCGCCCCACCGAACCCATCACCATCAACAGTGTGACCATCACGAAATACGAATAAGAGGCTGTTTTCCGCCCTCCGGGCGGTGGGACGGCTGCAAAAAAATCACCCGCCAACTGGCGGGTGATCTGCGTTTATGGGGAAAAGGGACAGGTCAGGTCGTCTTTACCTGCAGAGTGATGGCGATGTAGGTCTTCCCCCGATAGGTCTCAGCTGCTACGCCTACCTTGGCCCAGTTGCTGGAAAGATTGAACTTCAGGTTAGAAGCCTCCTTGTTCTCGGTGATATAACCAATGAGTTTTTCCAAGGTGGTGTCCTTATAATCGTACTGGGCGATGAGGGTCAAGGTGGATTTTTCCCGATCAATATTTACTTTGTGGTAGACCCCGTATTTTCCAATGTCGCCCTTCAGTTCGGCGTCCAGATTGGCTTTGGCAATGTCCCGCATCTCATCGTCATATGCCAGACTTGCGGTGGAGGGGTTGCTTCGGATGGCCCGCATCACCTTGGCTTCGGCTTGGGCCTCCGGGCCGGAAGAGCCGCCGCCACCGCTGCAGGCGGTCAGGAGCAGAAGGGTCAGTGCACCGGCCAGAAGCAGGGCAGTCAGCTTTCTCAGTTTTGTCATGTGGGTCGCCTCCAATCGTTTTTGTTTTGGTGAGTCCAGTTGTTTTTCTCATGAAGAAGCGTCATCCCCGGCCATCTGGGCAGGGGGTTCTTCTACCCTCATTTTATCGGAGAAGAGCCGGTGCTGTCAAGCCGGAAAACTATACAAATTCGGCGCGGGAAAATTGTGAAAACAAACCGGAAAACGACGATTTTCTGCGGGCTTCGCAACAAACTGTCCGGACTTCGCAAAGAAACTTTGCCGCAGGGGCGGCGGGGGGCTTTCAGACCTCCCCCGGATGCTCCTTCCGCCATGCGAGATAGTCGTCCAGAATGACCGTTGCGCTCACCGAGTCGAGGATGTCCTTCCGCTTTGTGCCGAAGGTGCCGCTCTCGTCGAGGAGGTCGGCGGCGGCGCAGGTGGTCTGGCGCTCGTCCCACATCCGGACGGGCAGCCCGCTCCAGATCTCCACAGTCTTGGCCAGCTTCCGGCTCTTGCGGGCACGCTCGCCCTCGGTGCCGTCCATGTTCAGCGGCAGGCCGATGACGATCAGCTCCGCCCCGATGTCCTTTGCCACCTCGCAGACCTTCGAGGCCACCTTGTCCCGGGCCTTGAGGGTGATCTGGGGCGTGATGGCGGTGGTGAGAAATTCGGTGCGGTCGCAGGTGGCGAGGCCGGTGCGGCTGTCACCGTAATCTACTGCTAATATTTTCATGCAGGGTCATCCTCCTGAGATGGTTTTTCTCCATTGTACCACAGAATAGATGTCGCTGCAATTTTGTGGTACAATGAGAGATAAGCAGAAAATCCACCCAACGGAGAGATTCATCATGTTAAAACTACTTTTAGGCGCTTCCGGCAGCGGAAAGACCACCCTGCTGTACCAGCGCATCCGCGCCCGGGCCGAGGCGGGCGGCAGGAGCATCCTGCTGGTGCCGGAACAGTTCACCTCGTCCACCGAGGGCCGCATCCACCGGGAGCTGGGAGACGCGCTGAGCGGGCTGGTGGAGAGCTTTTCCTTCACCAGCCTCGCCGAGCACATCCTGTCGGCGGAGGGCGGCTCCGCCGTCCAGACCCTCAGCGATGCGGGCCGGGCCGTGCTGGTCCGCCGCGCCCTCGAGGAATTGCAGGACAACGTCCATTATTACTATCGTCACCGCCGCTCTGCCGCCTTCTGCCAGATGGCTGCGGAGACCATCGACGAGCTGAAGAGCGCGGGCCTCTCGGGCCAGCGGCTCTATGCGCTGGCGCAGGAGTGCGGCGCAGACAGCGCAAAGCTCAGCGAGCTGGCCCTCATCTTTCAGGGCTACGAGACCCTGCTGGCCGGGACGGGCATGGACCCCTCCGACCGCCTCACGCTGGCCGCGTCCCGCCTCGAGAACGCCCTTGCCCGGGGAGGACTGCCGGAGTTTCTGCGCGGCCGGGAGGTGTTCATCGACGAGTTCGACACCTTCAACGCTCCGAAAAAGCGGCTGATGGGTGCGCTGCTGGCCTCTCTGCCCACCGTGACGGTGGCTCTCTGCGACGACGGCGCTCCCCTCATCCCGGGGGATATGAGCCTTTTCTCGGGGGCAAAGCAAGTGGCGGCACAGCTGCGCCAGCTGGCCCGCCGGAGCGGCACCGAGGTGGCCGTGCCGGAGCTGCTGCGCCGGGACGTGCGCCACGCCGATGCCCCCGGCCTTGCGGCAGCGGCCCGGCTGCTGGCGTCGGGCCAGTGCGACCCGCCCCCGGCCTGCCCGGAAATAAAGCTCTTCGCCGCCCCCAGCCGGGAGGAGGAAGCCCGGGCTGCTGCCGCGGCCATCCGCCGCCTCATGCGGCAGGGCGTCCGCTGCGGCAGGGTCGCCGTGGTCTGCCGCGACATTGCAAAGTACCGCGCCGCCGTCCGATACGAGTTCCGGATGGCGGACATCCCCCTCTACTGCGACGAGCCGACCACCCCTGAGTTCAGCGCTCCGGCCACGGCGGTGCGCTGCCTGCTGGCCATTGCCCGGGGCGCAGAGCTGACCGAACAGCTCACCACGCTGGCAAAGACGGGCCTGTGTGCCCTCACCGAAGAGGAGGTCTGCGCCCTCGAGAACTACGCCTACACATGGTCGCCGGGCGCGGCAGCGTGGCGCGCTCCCTTCGAAAAGAATCCCCGGGGCTTCGGCGACGCAGACCCCACCGCCGAGGATACCGAGAACCTCGCCCGGGCCGAGAAGGCCCGCACCCTCCTTGTGACGGCCGCCGACGGTCTGCGTGCAAAGCTCCGCTCTGCCAGCGCCGAGCAGATGAGCCGCGCCCTCTACTTCTGCCTCAAGGAGCTGGGGGCCGAGGAAGCACAGGCCGCGCAGGTGGAGGCCATCCGGGCCGAGCGGGGCATCCCCGCCGCCGAGGAAGCCGCCCGGGAGTGGAATGTGGTCATGGGCCTGCTGGACGAGATGGCCAGCCTGTTGGGTGGTCAGAGCGTCACCATCGCCGAGTATGAGGAGCTGTTCGGCCTGCTGCTGCGCTCCTCCGACCTCGGCCACATTCCCCAGACGCTGGACGCTGTGGTGCTGGCCAGCGCGGGCAAGATGCGCCTCGATGCGCCGGACTACGTCTTTGTGCTGGGCCTCTCCGAGGGCGAGTTTCCCGCCGCGCCCGGCGAGACGGGCCTCCTGACCCACGCCGACCGGGACGCCCTCATGGCGCAGGAGGTCGAGCTGCCCGACTGCTTTGAGAACCGGGTCGTCCGTGAGCAGGTCTGCTTCTACAAGGCCCTCACCGCCCCGGCCAAGGGCCTCTGGCTCAGCTGGCCCAAGGGGCAGGGCCAGACCCTCTGCGCCGCCCTCGAGCCGGTCGTGGACCTGCTGGCTCCTGCTGCTCCCGTGCTGGAGCTGCCCGACCTCGCCGCCACCCCCGCCGACGGCCTCGATGTGCTGGGCGGCGGCTGGCCCCTGACGGACACCGAACGGGCCAGCCTCACCGAGGCCCTCTGCGCTCCCGGTGCAGCCGAGCCGGAGGGGCTCGCCCTCCTGCGCCGGATGGCGGGCCGCGCCCCTCGTCAGGTCAGCGACCTTGAGGCCCTCGAGACCCTGTTGGGGCGGCGTCTGCGCATTTCGCCCAGCCAGCTGGAAAAATATTACACCTGCCGGTACGGCTATTTTTTGCAGTATGTTCTGGGCCTCCGCCCCCGCAGGCGGGCCGAGCTCTCTGCCGACCAGAGCGGCACCCTCATGCACTGGGTGCTCCAGATGGCCCTCGACCCCCATCCCGGCCCCGACAACCCCTGCGCGGGCCTGAAGCCCTTCCTCGACCTCGACGACGAGGCCATGGCAGCGCTGGCCGGGCTGCTGGTGGACGAGTACGCAAAGCGCTACCTCCCCGAGGACACGGCCCGCTTTGCCTACCTGCTCTCCCGCCTGAAAAAGAGCATGGCAGGCCTGCTGTGCTACCTGCGGGACGAGCAGCGCCAGTCCAGCTTCCGCCCCGTGGCCTGTGAGCTGAAGATCGGCCCCGGCGAGGACGCCGTCCGGGGCCAGACCTACCGCCTCTCGGATGGACGGACGGTGCAGCTCATCGGCACGGTGGACCGTGCCGACGAGTGGATCGAGGACGACGGCACCCGCTGGGTGCGGGTGGTGGACTATAAGACCGGCTCGAAGAAGCTGGACCTCCGGGAGGTCTACTGCGGCCTTGACTGCCAGATGCTGCTCTACCTGTTCAGCCTGACCCGGGACGCGGGCGGACGCTTCACCGGGGCCGAACCGGCGGGCGTTTTGTATCTGCTGGCCGACCCCGCCCCCGAGACCACCACCCGGGACAAGGCCGCCCAGACCATGGACTACAAGCTGGACGGCCTCGTGCGGGACGAGCGAAAGGTCTTCGACGCCATGGATGCCGAGGAGACGGGGCGGTATCTGCCCTTCAGCTTCCGGGGCGGCGAACCCAGCCCCTACCAGAAGGACAAGCGGGCCGACAAGGCCAAGCTCTCCCGCATCCAGCTCCACCTCGACGACCTCGTCACCCGGATGGGCGAGCAGCTCTACAGCGGCTGCATTGCCGCCGAGCCGCTGGTCACGGGCCGAAGCCCCTGCCGGTGGTGCGATTACGGCTTTATCTGCTGCCACGAGGACGGCGTGGGAGAGCGCGCCCTCGACGCCCCCGCAAAGCCCTTTGAGCCGTCCGAAGACCCCGATAAGAAGGAGGAAAAAGACCCGTGAGCGAGACAAAATGGACCCCGGCCCAGCGTGCCGCCATCGACGACCGGGGCGGCGCGCTGCTGGTGAGCGCCGCCGCGGGCAGCGGCAAGACCGCCGTGCTGACGGAGCGGGCCGTCCGGCTCATCACCGACCCGGAGCACCCCGTGGACGCCGACCGGCTCCTCATCGTCACCTTTACCAACGCCGCCGCCGCCGAGCTTCGCGCCCGCATCGGGCAGACACTGCTCCGCCGCAGTCAGGCTGAGCCGTCCAACACGGCCCTCCGCCGCCAGCGGATGCTTTTGCAGCGCGCCCCCATCTGTACCATTGACGCCTTCTGCCTCGACCTGCTCCGCAAGCACTTTCAGGCGCTGGACATCCCGCCCGATTTTACCCCCGCCGACCCCGGCAGCGTGGAGACGCTGCGCACTGCGGCCCTCGCCGAGACGCTGGAAGCGGCCTATCTGAACGCGGATTTCTGTGCCTTCGCCGACCTTTACGGCAAGGGCCGCACCGACAGTGCGGCGGGGGAGGCCGTCCTGCAGGTCTATGACTTCCTCCGCGCCCTGCCCGACTACGGCAGGAAGCTGGACGAGATGCTGGCCCCGTGGCAGGACGAGAACGGCTTCGTCCGCACCTGCTGGCACGACATCCTGCTGGCCGAAGCCGCCCGGTCGGCCCGGGCAGCGGTGGAGCTGCTGTCTGCCGCATTGAAGGACAGCCGGGCCGACCTCGTCACCGCGCGGGCCGACGCCGAGGCCAGCAAAAAGACCCCTGCCGCCAAGGAAAAGGCTGTGGCAGGCATGAATGAGCGGTTCGCCGAGCCGCTGGAACGGCTCGAGAGCGCCGCCGCCCTGCTGGGAGAGGTGGAGCATCTGGCGGAGGCGGGGGAGTGGACGCCCCTCTACGATAAGCTGACGCCCTACGTCCTCGGCATGGAGCAGGTCCCCGGTCTCAAGAATATGAAAAAGCGGCTCACCGGCGAGCACAAGGACGCCGTCAAGACCCGGGCCGACGAGGCCGCGAAGCTCTTTGAAAAAATAGAAGATCTGATCAGCTGTAGTCTGGACGAGGCCGAGCTGGACCGGAGAGCCGCCGAACCCCGCCTGCGCGCCCTTTTTGCCGCCGTGCGGGACTTCGACGCCCGCTTTACGGCCCGGAAGCGGGAGCGCCGGCTGCTGGAATTCAGCGACTTCGAGCATCTGGCCCTTTGCCTCCTGCGGGACGAGGACGGCCAGCCCACCGAGCTGTGCCAGAGCATCCGACAGGGCTATGCTGCCGTCATGGTGGACGAATATCAGGACACCAACGCCTTGCAGGATGCCCTTTACCGCTGCCTCGCAAGCCCGGCAGGGGACGACCTCTTCCTTGTGGGCGACCTCAAGCAGAGCATCTACCGCTTCCGGCAGGCCGACCCCACCATCTTCCGGGAGAAGCTGGAGAGCTGGCCGCCCCTGCCCGGCGGCGCGGCCCGCCCCCGCCCCGAAGAGGGTACCCCCGGCAGGAACGCCCTGCTGGCGCTGGACGCCAACTTCCGCTCCGCCCCGCAGGTGGTGGCGGGCATCAACTTCCTCTTCGAACAGCTCATGGCCCCTCAGCTGGGCGATACGGCCTACGGCGACGGCCAGCGCCTTGTCTGCGGTGCGCCGGGGGAGTATGAGGGCAGCGTGGAGGCCTGCTTCCTGTCCGATGACACCGCCGAGACGGATGCCAATTATATTGCCGACCGCATCGAGACGATAGTGTCCTCCGGTGAGCCGGTGCGGGATGGCGGCACCACCCGCCCGGTGCAGTATGAGGACTGCTGCGTCCTGCTGGCGGCACGCGGCGACTTTCCGGCCTACGCCGAGGCCCTGACGGCCCGGGGCATCCCGGTCTACGCCGACGACCGGGAGAACCTCTTGGACGCACCCCACATCCGCCCCCTCATCGCCCTGCTGCGGGTCATCGACAACCCCGCGCAGGACATCTACCTTGCTGCCGCCATGCTCGGCCCCATGTTCGGCTTCACCGACGATGACCTCGTCCGCCTCCGGGCAGGGGCGCAGAGCACCGACCAGCACACCCGCATCAGCCTCTACGGCGCGGTATTGCAGGCTGCACGCAGCGGGGCGGAGGATGACTTCACCCGCCGGGTGGGGGCTTTTTACCAGCGCCTCGCCGCCCTGCGCCGGATGGCCCGGAGCGTGCCGGTGGAGGAACTGCTGGAGGAGATCTTCGTCTCCACCGGCTATCTCGCCGCCCTTGGTGCTATGGAGAACGGTCAGCGCCGCCGGGAGGACGCAAGAAGGTTTGCCGCTTTCTGCGCCGGTGCGGGCGCGGGGGGCATCTCGGCCCTCGTCCGGGCCATCGACGCGGCCGCGCTGGCCGGTTCCACCGGGCAGGAGACCACCCCCGGCGGGGCAAGGCCCGGCTGCGTCACCATCATGACCATCCATCGCTCCAAGGGCCTGCAGTTCCCGGTGGTCTTCGTGGCCGACACGGCCCGGCAGTTCAACGCCGCCGACACCCGCCAGCCCGTCCTGCTCCACCGGGTCTGCGGGGCGGGACTCCGCCTCCGTCCCGAGGGCGGCGAGGGGTCTTATCGGACAGCGGCCTACACCGCCCTCGCCACTGTCCACGCCGCTGAGCTGCGCAGCGAGCAGATGCGGCTTTTGTATGTGGCGCTCACCCGGGCGCAGGACAAGCTCATCCTCACCGTCCCGCTGGGCATCGGCCGGACGTCCAACCCCTTCGCCAAAGCCGCCGCCTTCCTTGCCGCCGGGGCGGGCCAGACCCTGAACGCGCAGGCGGGCAGCTTTGCCGACTGGCTGCGGGCGGCCCTCCTCGTCCACCCGAACGGCGGGCCGCTCCGCCGCCTTGCGGGGAACCTTGAACTGCCCTTTGTGGACACCGGGAGCACCCTCACCCTCACGGTGCAGGCAGACCCTCTCCCGCCCGCAGGGCCGCGCACCGGGGAGGAAACGCCGCCTCAGCCCGAGGCCGACCCCGCCCTTGTGGAAACGCTGCGGCAGGGCTTCGGCTGGCAGTATCCGGCGGCGGCGCTGACAAATATCCCCGCCAAGGTCAGCGTCACCAGCCTTGTCCACGCTGCCGAACGCACTACTCTTGAGCGCCCGGGCTTCCTCTCAAAGGACGGCCTCACCGCTGCCGAGATGGGCACGGCCCTCCACGCCTTCCTCGAGCACGCCGACTTCGCCGCGCTGGCGGCGGTGCGGGGCGGGGAGGATGCCGCTGTGCTGGATGCAGTCCGCACCGAGCGGGAACGTCAGGTGGCGGCACAGCTCACACCCCCCGCCATCGCCGAAAAACTGGATGAAAATAAGATCCTCCGCTTTGTGCGCAGCGAGGCCTTTGACCGCATCTGCGGTGCGGAGGAGGTGCTGCGGGAGCTGGCCTTCATCACCTCGCTGCCCGCCGCAGAGGTCATGGCCGCGCAGGGACGTGCCCTGCCGGAGGGGGACAGCGCTGCCGACGCCGGGGTGCTGGTGCAGGGCATCGCGGACATCGTCCTCGTCTACCCCGACCACCTCGAGCTGCTGGACTACAAGACTGACCGCCGCAAGACACGCACCGATTTCGTCCGCGCCTACCGCGCCCAGCTGGAGCTGTACGCCAAGGCCATCGACAAGCGATTCGCGCCCCGACGGGTGACGTATAAGGGAATCTACTCGCTGGAGCTGGGGGAATTGATAAAGGTATAAAGGGAAGGCAGAGCGTTGCGGGACGCCAAAGCCTCTCCCTTTGGGAGAGGTGGCACCGAAGGTGACGGAGAGGGCAAGGATGCTGACGGAAAATCGCAGGCACAGCGATAGCATCGCTCTGACGAAGCGCCTGCCGATCGCTGTAAAGCGGCCCTGTCGCGCCGGGCTTGCCCTCTCAGGCGCTTCGCGCCAGCTCTCCCAAGGGGAGAGCCTTGGGGAGGTCTCAAACATAAAATTTCAAAAAAGCGCATAAAAATGCTTGACAGCCTCTCCGGGGTGTGGTAGAATACCCGAGTAAAGAAAGCAGCTACGGCCTGTGCCGCGCTCGCCTTGTGGAGTCTGGACTCCCGGGCTATACCCCGAACCGGTTCGTCTTAAAGAACGAATCGCGCTTTTGAGTGAATTTCGCGCGGCTGTCCCGAAACTGGGGCGGCCGCGTTTTCTATGCCAAAAACGCAACACTATGGACTATTGTTTGGAGGTGCATTCATTATCGCTACCGCTGGAAAGTCGAAGGAACTGGAGATCAACGGTCAGATCCGTGACCGTGAGGTTCGCCTGATCGGTGCTGACGGCGAGCAGAAGGGCGTGGTCAGCATTCAGGTGGCCATGCGCGCTGCTGAGGACGCCGGCCTTGATCTGGTCAAGATCGCCCCGCAGGCTGTCCCGCCTGTGTGCAAGGTGCTGGATTACGGCAAGTACCGCTTTGAACAGCAGAAGAAGGAGAAGGAAGCCAAGAAGAACCAGAAGGTGGTCGAAGTCAAAGAGACCCGCCTCTCGCTCAACATTGACACCAACGACTTCAACACCAAGCTGAACCAGACGGCCAAGTTTCTGGCCGCTGGCCACAAGGTAAAGGCCTCGATCCGTTTCCGCGGCCGTGAGATGGCGCACAGCGCTCTGGGCGCCGACGTGCTGAAGCGCTTCGCTGAGGCTTTGCCTCAGGCAAGCATGGATAAGCCGCCGGTCCTCGAGGGCCGTACGATGTCCATTCTGCTGATCCCGAAACCCAATAAGGACTAATTTTAGGAGGATACTAAAATGGCTAAGATGAAACTGAAGACGCACTCCGGCGCTAAGAAGCGCTTTAAGCTGACCAAGAACGGCAAGATCAAGCGCGGTCATGCATTCCGCAGCCACATCCTGACCAAGAAGACCACCAAGCTGACCCGTGGCTACCGTCAGCCCAGCTACGTTGACAAGACCAACGCAGCTACCATCAAGAGCATGCTGCCCTACGCCTAAGAGCGAGCCGCAAGCGAACACATTCTACTGAGATACTAAAGGAGATATAAAAAATGGCACGTATTAAGGGCGCAACCATGACTCACAAACGTCGCAAGAAGATGCTGAAGCTGGCCAAGGGCTTCTACGGCTGCAAGAGCAAGCACTTTAAGATGGCTAAGCAGCAGGTCATGAAGAGCGGCAACTACGCTCTGGCTGGCCGCCGCATGAAGAAGCGTCAGTTCCGCAACCTGTGGATCTGCCGCATCAACAACGCTGTCCGTCCTCTGGGCATGAACTACTCCAGCTTCATGGCTGGCCTGAAGAAGGCTGGCATCGAGCTGAACCGCAAGATGCTCAGCGAGATGGCCATCAACGATCCCAAGAGCTTCGCAGCTCTGGTCGAGACCGTGAAGAACGCCTAATAGACCTTAAAAAAGACGCCCGCGCGTACTGATACGCGGGCGTCCTTTTTGTATGTTTTGGCAGTAGGAGGAAAGACGGATGGAGAAGATCACCAGCCGGGAAAACGCAAAAGTCAAATACGCCTGCCGTCTGGCGTCCAGCGGGGCGTTCCGCCGCGCCGAGGGCCGCTTTCTGGCCGAGGGGCGGAAGCTCTGCCCCGAGCTTTGCCGGGGCGCAGAGCTGGAGACCCTCTTCTGCACCGAGGCGGCGCTGGAAAAATGCCCGGAGCTTTCCGGCCTGCCGGGGGAGCACTATCTGGTGGAGGACCATGTGGCCGACAAGCTGGCCGACGTGGGCACCCATCAGGGGGTGTTCGGTGTTTTCCGCACTCCGGTGCATACCTTGGAAGAGGTGAAGAGGGGCGGGCGCTACCTCGCCCTCGAGCGGGTGCAGGACCCCGGCAATGTGGGCACCCTGCTGCGCTCGGCAGCGGCCTTCGGCTTCGACGGCGTGCTGCTCAGCGACGGCTGTGCCAGCGTTTTCGCCCCCAAGACCCTCCGGGCCTCCATGGGGGCGGCGGTGCGCATCCCGGTCATCGAGGCCGGAAAGATGCCCGAGGCCATCGCCCGGCTGCGGGCACTGGGCATCACCTGTCTCGCCGCTGCCCTCTACCAGTCCCAGCCCCTGAGCGCGGCGGCGTCCAGCTGCCCGGACGGCGTCTGCGTCGTCATCGGCAGCGAGGGGCAGGGCCTGACGGATGAGACCATCGCCGCCTGCACCGGCACGGTGCGCATCCCCATGACCGACCGGGTCGAAAGCCTGAACGCAGGCATTGCGGGCAGCATCCTGCTGTGGCACTTCCGGGAGGAGAGCCTGTGAACCGGGCCGGGGAGGGACAGCTGAGCCTTTTCCCGCCCGAGCCTGCCCCCGACCCGCTCCTGTGCTGGCTCTGGCTGGCGGGGACGCTGGGGGCGGGCAGCCTGCGGGCCGGAGCCGTGCTGGACGCTTTCGGCGGAGCGCAGGAGGCATGGGAGGCCCGGGACACCGACGCTTTCGCCGCCGCTGTCGGCCCTGCCGCCGCCCAGCGGGCCTGTCTGCCCGACAACACGCCGGTGCACTACAGCGCTTTTGCGCGGCGGTGTGCAGCCCGCCGCATCCGCATCCTGACCTATGACGACCCCGACTACCCGCTGGCCTTCTCCCGCATCCCGGATATGCCGCTGGTGCTCTACTGCACCGGCGACCCCCGCTGGCTCAATGAGCCTGCCGCCGTGGGAATGGTGGGGACGAGAAGACCCACCGAATACGGCCTGCGGGCCGCTGCCGACATCGGGAAGGGCCTCGCCCGGGCGGGGGCCATCATCGTGAGCGGTCTGGCCGACGGGCTGGATAGTGCCGGACACCGGGCGGCGGTGGGGGAGAACTGCCCCACCATCGCGGTGATGGGCGTCCCCATCGACCGCACCTATCCCGCCGCCAACCGGGAGCTGCGCCGGGCCATCGAGCAGAAGGGATGCGTCATCAGCGAGTACCCGCCCGAGAACGACGCTGTGGGGACGGTGGGCTTTTTGCAGCGCAACCGCCTCATCGCGGCCCTCTCGGGGGCGCTGGTGGTGCTGGAAGCCAAGGAAAAGAGCGGCACCATGTCCACCGTGGCCCACGCGGAGCGGTACGGCAAGCCGGTGTTCGCGCTGCCGGGAAGCATCTTTTCGCCTTCCTCGGCGGGGACGAACGCTCTTCTGCGGGATGGCCGCGCAAAAGCAGTCTGTACAGCAGAGGATTTATTTGGTACACTGGGGCTGAGCGCTGCAAGGCCGGCCCCGCCGCCCAAGGCTGCGCCCCAGCCTCTGAGCGAGAACGAGCGGCTCGTGCTCTCCTGCATGAGCGGCAGAACGCAGGGCATCGAGGAGCTGGGCGTCAGGAGCGGCCTGCCCACGGCGGCACTGCTGGGCGTCCTGATGCGGCTCGAGCTTTCCGGCAGGGTGACCTGCCTGCCGGGCAAACGGTATATTCTGCGCTGAGGACGCGCAATTTAAAGAGAGCAAACCTCTCAGTCCGCCAAGGCCGGGCTTCGCCTCTGCCCGCGCGGCAGTGGCTGATGAGGATCTATATATAGGAGTAAAGTGTAATGGCAAAACTCGTGATCGTGGAGTCGCCTGCCAAGGCGAAGACCATCGGCAAATATCTGGGCAATGACTATGAGGTTACGGCCAGCATGGGCCATATCCGCGACTTGCCCGCCTCCCAGCTGGGCATCGATGTCGAGCATGACTATACGCCGCAGTACATCAGCATCAAGGGCAAGGAAAAGCTCATCAAGGAGCTGAAGAGCAAGGCCAAACACGCCGACGGCGTGATCCTTGCGACCGACCCGGACCGCGAAGGCGAAGCCATCAGCTGGCATCTGGCCAACATCCTCGGCCTTGACCCCCACGCCCCCAACCGCGTGACCTTCGATGAGATCACCAAAAAGGGCGTCAAGGAGGGCATGGCCCACCCCCGCGCCATCGACGAAGACCTCTTCAACGCCCAGCAGGCCCGCCGTGTGCTGGACCGTCTCGTGGGCTACAAGCTCAGCCCCTTCCTCTGGCGGAAGGTGCGCCGGGGCCTGTCGGCGGGCCGTGTCCAGAGCGTAGCCGTCCGCCTTATCGACGACCGCGAGAAGGAGATCGAGGCCTTCAAGCCCGAGGAATACTGGAATGTGGACGCCACGCTGGGCGTGGGCCACAAGAGTTTCACCGCCCGGCTGGCCTCTGACGCCAAGGGCAAAAAGCTCCTGCCCCGCACCGAGGCCGAGGCCCGCGCCATCGAGCAGGGCCTCGAGGGAGCCGAGTACACCGTGACCGAGCTGAAGAAGGGCAAGCGCGCAAAGCAGCCCACCCCGGCCTTCATCACCAGTACGCTGCAGCAGGAGGCCTCCCGCCGTCTGGGCTTCACGGCCACCCGCACCATGCGGGCTGCCCAGACCCTCTACGAGGGCGTGGACATCGCGGGCCACGGCACCATGGGCCTCATCACCTATATGCGTACCGACAGCCTCCGTATCTCGGATGAGGCCGTCGCCGCCGCCAAGGAGTATATCGCCGGGGCCTACGGCGAGAGCTACATCTGCCCCTACAAGCGCACTTGGAAGACCAAGAGCGCCACGGCAGCGCAGGATGCCCATGAGGCCATCCGCCCCTCTGTGCCGGGCCTGACCCCTGATGAAGTGGACAAGAGCATCAGCGGCGACACCGCCAAGCTCTACCGGATGATCTGGAGCCGCTTCATGGCCAGCCAGATGGCCGACTGCCAGCAGGACACCGTCTCCGTCACCGTCACCGCCGGGGGCTACCGCTTCAAGGCCAGCGGCTACACCGTCACCTTCGACGGCTTTACCGTTCTCTACGAGGAGGCCACCGACGAGAAGGAGAAGAAGGAGACCAGCCTGCCCCCTCTCGAGGAGGGTCAGGTGCTCAAACTGCGGGAGCTGAAGAGCGAGCAGAAGTTCACCCAGCCCCCCGCCCGCTATACCGAAGCCACCCTCATCAAGGCGCTGGAAGAGAACGGCATCGGCCGCCCCTCTACCTACGCCCCCATCATCACCACCATCATCGACCGCGGCTATGTGGAGCGGGAGCAGAAGAAGCTCAAGCCCACCCTGCTGGGCCGTGCTGTGGACGGCCTGATGCTGGAGCAGTTCCCCCACATCGTGGACGTGGACTTCTCCGCGGAGATGGAAAAGAACCTTGATAAGGTGGAGAGCGGCAAGGCCGACTGGCACAAGACGGTGGACGACTTCTACAAGGGCTTCGCCGCCAGCCTCGAGCAGGCCGAGAAGAACATGGAGGGCAAGAAGGTCAAGGTGCCCGATGAACCGTCCAGCGAGGTCTGCGACCTCTGCGGACGCCCCATGGTCATCAAGGTGGGCAAGTTCGGCAAGTTCCTTGCCTGCAGCGGCTTCCCCGAGTGCCGGGGCACCAAGCGCCTCGTGAAGGATACCGGCGGCATCTGCCCCAAGTGCGGCAAGGGCCGTATGCTGGAGCGCAAGAGCGCCAAGGGCCGCATCTACTACGGCTGCGAGCGCTACCCCGACTGTGACTTCATGACTTGGGATATGCCGGTACCCACCAAGTGTGAGAAGTGCGGCTCCACCCTCTTCCGCAAAGGCTCCAAGCTCTACTGCGCAAAAGAGGGCTGCGGCTTCGAGATGCCGGTGCCGAAAAAGGGCGATTAAGAGATAAACGGGCTTGCCCTCTCCGTCAGCGCTGACGCGCTGCCACCTCTCCCAAAGGGAGAGGCTTTTGGCTCCCCCTTTGGGGGAGCTGGCGTGAAGCGCCTGAGAGGGCAAGCCCGCTAAAGGATAAGATGATAACAATGAGCAACTATAAAGTTACCGTATTAGGCGCCGGTCTGGCGGGCTGCGAAGCGGCCCTCTGGCTGGCGGGCCGGGGCGTGCAGGTGGAGCTTTACGAGCAGAAGCCCGCACACTTCTCCCCGGCCCACAAGAGCGAGGGTTTCGCGGAGCTGATCTGCTCCAACAGCCTCAAGGCCGAGCGGCTGGACTCCGCCTCCGGCCTGCTGAAGGAGGAGATGCGCCGGATGGGCAGCCAGCTCCTGAATGCCGCCGAGACGGCCCGCGTGGCCGCAGGCGGTGCGCTGGCGGTAGACCGCGACACCTTCAGCGCCGAAGTCACCCGGATGGTGGAGGAATGCCCGGGCATCACCGTCCACCGCGAGCGGGTGGAGCACATTGATGAGAGCGCCCCCGTCCTCGTGGCCACCGGCCCGCTGACCGACGGCGCACTGGCGGACGAGATCGGACGCCTCACCGGAGATGAGCGCCTCCACTTCTATGACGCTGTGGCCCCCATCGTGACGGCGGAGAGCCTCGATTACGAAAAGGTCTTTGCCGCCTCCCGGTACGACCGGGGCGAGGCCGACTACCTCAACTGCCCCTTCAATAAGGCCGAGTACGAGGCCTTCCACGCCGCGCTGGCCTCTGCCGAGCGCGCTCCCCTCCACGATTTTGATGCAGGGGCAGAGCAGGGCGCACAGCCCGACCCCGACGCCCACGGCAAGAAGGCCGACACCGTCACGGTCTATGAGGGCTGTATGCCCATCGAGATCATGGCGGCGCGGGGCGCGGACACCATGCGGTTCGGCCCGCTGCGCCCGGTGGGCCTCATCGACCCCCGCACGGGCCACCGCCCGTGGGCTAACGTCCAGCTCCGGGCTGAAAATAAGGAGCGGACGCTGTATAATATCGTGGGTTTCCAGACCAACCTGAAATGGGGAGAGCAGAAGCGGGTGTTCAGCATGATCCCCGGCCTCGAGAACGCCGAGTTCGTCCGGTACGGCGTCATGCACCGCAACACCTTCCTCGACGCGCCCCGGGTGCTGAGCACCGGCCTGTACCTCAAGGAGCACCCCAATGTCTTCTTCGCGGGCCAGATCACCGGCTTTGAGGGCTATATGGAGAGCGCGGCCTGCGGCCTGCTGGCGGCCCGCAGCCTCTACGCCCGTCTGGAGGGGAAAGAGCTGCCCGCGCCGCCCATCGATACCATGTGCGGCGCGCTCATCCAGTACCTCACCACCGAGAACAAGCATTTCCAGCCGATGGGCGCGAACATGGGCATCCTGCCCCCGCTGCCCGCCGAGACCCGCCCGCGGGACAAGCGCCTGCGTTACATGGCCGTGGCTGAACGCGCCGTGGCCAGCTTCCAGCAGTGGCTGGAGGAAACTTCTCTGTAAGAAAACCTCTCCGTCACGCCTGACGGCGTGCCACCTCCCCTATCGAGGGGAGGCCTTGGCATTCCGGAAAGCTTTCCCTCTTCGCCAGAGGCTCCCCTCGGTAGGGGAGCTGTCGAGCGAAGCGAGACTGAGAGGTTGCCCCTCTGGAGAAGATGGAAACCAAGAAGGGAGACAAAACCTATGAAGATCATCGTGGATATGATGGGCGGCGACAACGCCCCGCTGGCTGTGCTGGAGGGCGCAGCCGCAGCTGTCAAGGAGTATGGCGTCCAGCTCATCGGCGTGGGCGACGAGGCCCTTGTCCGCAAGACTGCTGCGGACAACAACATCCCGCTGGACGGCATCGAGCTGGTCAACTGCACCGAGGTCATCGAGATGTGTGACGAGCCGGCCAGAGCCATCCGCACCAAGAAGGACTCCTCCATCGTCGTGGGCCTGAACCTGCTGAAGGAGGGCAGGGGCGACGCATTCGTCTCGGCCGGCAGCACCGGCGCGCTCCATGTGGGTGCAAGCCTTATCGTCCGCACCCTGCGGGGCATCAAGCGCCCGGCGCTGGCCACCATGGTGCCTGCCAAGAATAAGGCCTACCTGCTGCTGGACTGCGGCGCGAATGTGGAGTGCCGCCCTGAGATGCTGGCTGCCTTCGCCGTCATGGGCAGCTGCTATGTGAACAAGGTGGAGGGCCGCACCTCCCCCAGCGTGGCGCTGGCCAACAACGGCGCGGAGGAGAGCAAGGGCACGCCCGTGCTCAAGGAGGCCCACCAGCTCCTCAAGACAACCCCGGGCATCCGCTTCGTGGGCAACATCGAGCCGCGGGACGTGCCGAACGGCGACGTGGACGTCGTCGTCTGCGACGGCTTTACCGGCAACGTCATCCTCAAGCTCACCGAGGGCGTGGCCAAGATGCTGCTGGGGATGCTGAAGGAAATGTTCCTGAAAAATCTGGGCGGAAAGCTGGCTTTCCTGCTGCTGAAGAACAGCGTGTCCGGCCTCAAGCATCAGATGGACAGCGAGGAGTACGGCGGCGCACCCTTCCTCGGCGCAAAGCAGCCGGTCATCAAGGCCCACGGCTCCTCCAAGGCCAAGGGCATCAAGAACGCCATCCGGCAGGCAAAGATCTGCGTGGAAAACGACCTGTGCGGCACCATGCAGACTGCGCTGGATGAGCTGAATACTGCGAAGGAATAAGGAAATCAAGGGAGTTAAAAAGACATGAGCCATCCGTTAGAGACTATCATTGGCTACAAGTTCAAGCACCCGGAGCTGCTGGAAACGGCGCTCACCCACACCAGCTACGCCAACGAGACCCGCCCGCCGGTCAAGCACAATGAGCGTCTGGAATTTCTGGGCGACAGCGTGCTTCAGATCGTTTCGGCAGACTACCTCTTCCACGCCTACGCCGACCGTCCCGAGGGCGACCTGACCCGCATTCGTGCCAGCCTCGTCAGCGAGGGGGCGCTGTTCCAGTTTGCGCAGGAGATCCATCTGGGCGACTACCTGCGTCTGGGCCGCGGCGAGGAGCGCTGCGGCGGACGCACCCGCCCCAGCGTCGTGTCGGACGCCTTCGAGGCTGTCATTGCCGCCCTCTATCTTGACGGCGGCATGGAGGTGGCCAAGGGCTTCATCCTGCCCTTCATCACTGAGGGCAAGCACGCCGAGGCCGACTACAAGACCCGTCTGCAGGAGATCGTCCAGCAGAACCCCGAAGAAAAACTGAGCTATGTGGTGGAGCAGGAGACCGGCCCCGACCATGACAAGCACTTCGTGGTGGCGGTCCGGTTCAACTCGGACTGCATCGCCCGGGGCGAGGGCCGCAGTAAGAAAATGGCAGAGCAGCACGCTGCCCGGGAGGCCCTGAAGCTGCTGGGCGTTATTAAGGAAAAGTAAAATGGTGTTCAAGGAACTGGAGATCCAAGGCTTCAAGAGCTTTCCGGACAAGGTCCGGATACGGTTCGACGAGGGCGTCACCGGCGTCGTCGGCCCCAACGGCTCGGGCAAGTCGAACCTGTCGGACGCGGTGCGGTGGGTGCTGGGCGAGACCAGCTCCCGCCAGCTTCGCGCTGCCGGCAAGATGGAGGACGTCATCTTTGGCGGTACCCGCCGCCGGGGGGCCATGGGCTTTGCCATGGTGCGTCTGACACTGGACAACAGCGCCCACACGCTGGACATCGACGCCGATGAGGCCGTCATCGGCCGCAAATACTACCGCTCCGGCGAGAGCGAATACACCATCAACGGTCAGGTCTGCCGCCTCAAAGACATCTACGAGCTGCTGCTGGATACCGGCATCGGCCGGGATGGCTACTCCGTCATCGGGCAGGGCCGCATCGCGGAGATCGTTGCCGCAAAGAGCAGCGAGCGCCGCGAGATCTTCGAGGAGGCCTGCGGCATCGCCAAGTACCGCTACCGCAGGAACGAGGCCGAGCGCCGTCTGGCCGCAGCGGCCGAGAACCTCGAGCGTCTGCGGGACATCCTCGGCGAGCTGGAGGCCCGGGTCGGCCCGCTGGAAAAAGAGAGCGAAAAGGCCCAGCGCTTCCTCGAGCTGAGCGCCCGGCGCAAGACGCTGGAAGTTACCCTCTGGACAGACAGCGTCCACCGCGCCCGGGAGGCCGTCCGCCGTCAGGTGCGGGACTATGAGACCGCGCAGGCCGACTATGAGCGGTTCGACCGGGAGGCCAAGGCCGCCGAAGCCGAGGCTGAGAAGATCCGTATGCAGGCACAGCAGCTGACCATCGCCGTCGAGCGCCTGAATGGGGATATTCGCAGCATCACCGAAGAACTGAACGGCAGCGACAGCCGCATCGCCGTGCTGGAAAACGACATCGCCCGCAACGAGGAGAGCGCCGCTGCTTTACAGGCGGACATCGCCGCCGGGGAGCAGGACAGCACCGAGGCCGCCGCCGCGCTGGAACGCCACCGCGCTGTGGCCCGGTCGATGGCGGCAACAGGGGAGAAGCTGGCCGCAGAGCTGGCCGAGCTGGACGCAGAGCTTCTGCGGCTGACCAGTGAGAACAACGCCAGCGGTGCCCGCCGGGACACCCTGCGGGCAGAGGTGGCCGACCTGACTGCCAAGCGCACTGAGGCACAGGTGGCGAAAGCCGCTGCCGAGGCCGCCGCTGAGGCGGCGCAGCAGCAGCTGCCCACCCTCGCCGAGAACGCTGAGGCCCTCGAGGCCCAGCGGGATGAAGCAAAGCAGGACCTCGCCGATACCATCCAGTACCGGAAGCTGCTGGACGAGAACGAAAAGCAGCTGGCCAACGTCAGGGCGGGCCTCAGCCTCAAACTCAAGGGCCGGAAAGCCGCCCTCAGCGAGGCCGATGCCGCCGAGCAGAAGCTGGGCCGGGAGCTGGATGCCGCCCGCCAGCGCCTCGGCGTGCTGAAAGAGCTGGAAAAGAACATGGACGGCTACCAGAACTCGGTCAAGACCGTTATGCGCGCCGCCTCGGCCCGCCGCCTGCGGGGCATCATCGGGCCGGTGTCGTCCATCCTCAGCGTCGAGCCGGGCCGGGAAGTGGCCATCGAGACGGCGCTGGGCGGCGCTTTGCAGAACATTGTGGTGGAGAATGAAGCCGCTGCCAAGGCTGGCATCGCCCTCCTCCGCAGCGAGAATGCAGGCCGCGCCACCTTTCTGCCGCTGGATACCGTCCAGCCCGGCTTTTTCCGGGGAAACCTATCCGGCTCGGCCCGGCTGGCCTCCACCCTCGTGAAGGCAGACCCCCGCTACGCCAACATCGTGTCGAACCTGCTGGGACGCATCGTGGTGGTGGACGACATCAACGAAGCCTCCCGGGTGGCCCGGGAGCTGGGCTACCACAACAAGGTGGTGACGCTGGATGGTCAGGTCATCAACGCAGGCGGCAGCTTCACCGGCGGCAGCGTCCAGCGGTCGGCGGGCCTGTTCACCCGCAGGCAGGAGATGGAAGAGCTGCGGGTCAAGGCCGCCAAGCTCCAGAAGGACTGCCTCGCGGCACAGGAGCGCACCGACGAGCTGAAGACGCAGACCGATGCGCTGGCCGCAGAGCTGACCGCCGCCGAGAGCGAGATCATCACTGCCGCCAATGACCGCGTCCGCGCCGAGGCCGAGCAGAAACGGCTTGAGGCGGCTGTGACGCAGTCGGAAGCTGCTCTTGCAGGCCGTCAGGACGAGATGGAGCGGTGGAAGGCCCAGCTGGAAGCCGCCCGCGCCCGGGCCGACGAGGCAGAGAAGCAGGAAGCGGCCTTCGCCGCCGATATCGACGCCCGCACGGCAGAGCTGGAACGCATCGCCGAGGGCGACGACGCCTTCCTTGCCCGGCAGCGGAGCCTCGCCGAGCGGCTGAGTGCCAAGCGGATGGAGCAGCTGGCCCGCCAGAAGGACGCCGAGCTGGCCCGCAGCCAGATCGAGGCGCTGGAAAAGCAGGCCAAGGACGCCGAGAGCCGCCGCGCTGCGCTGGAAGAGAGCCTCACCGCCCTTGCTGCCCGCAGCGGGGCTTGTCAGGAGGAGATCGAAGCCATCCGGCGGGCTAAGGTGGACAGCACCGGACTCATCGCCGAGAAGGAGGCGGAGATCCGTGCCGCCACCGAGAAGCGGCTGCTCTGTCAGAAGAGCGAGACCGAGGCGCTGGCCAAGGGCCGTGCTGCCTCCGACGAGCGGGAAGAGATGGGCCGGGAGATGGCCCGTCTGGCCGAGCGGAAGGCCGCCGCCGAGAGCGAATACGACCAGATGGCCGCAAAGCTCTGGGATGAGTACCAGCTGACCCTCTCGCAGGCCGAGGCGCTCTGTGTGGAGTTCGAGAACATCAACGCCCTCCGGGCACAGGTGGCCGACCTGCGCGGAAAGATCCGTGCACTGGGCAGCGTCAACGTCAGCGCCATCGAGGAATATCAGGAGGTCAAAGCCCGCTACGATGCCCTCCGGGCACAGGTGGAGGACGTTGAGGGCAGCAAAAACGAGCTGACCCGGATGATAAACGGCCTGTCGAACCAGATGAGGGACATCTTCACCGACAGCTTCCGTGCCATCAACGAGAACTTCGGGCGGGTCTTCACGGAGCTGTTCGGCGGCGGCGAGGCCAGCCTCGTCCTCGAGGACGAGAGCGATGTGCTCGCCTGCGGCATCGGCATCCGGGTGGCCCCGCCGGGCAAGGTCATCAAGAATCTGGAGGCGCTGTCCGGCGGCGAGCAGGCGCTGGTGGCCATCAGCATCTACTTCGCCATCCTTGCCGTCAACCCTGCGCCCTTCTGCATCCTCGATGAGATCGAAGCCGCGCTGGACGACGCCAACGTCGTCCGCTTTGCCCAATATCTCCGCCGGGTGAGCGACAAGACCCAGTTCATCGTCATCACCCACCGCCGCGGCACGATGGAGGCCGCCAATGTCCTCTACGGCGTCACCATGCAGGAGGACGGCGTCTCCAAACTGCTCAAGCTCGACCTTGAACAGGTTGACGCGGAGATGGTTTCGTAGGTATAATAAGACGTAAATCAAACCTCTCCGTCACAGCTGGCGGGCGCAAGCCCGACTGAGAGGTTGTGCGAAGGGGTAAGTTGAAAAAGAGAATAAAACCTGAAAAAGGAGAGAACCAATGGGACTCTTTGGATTTGGCAAAAAAGAAAAGGACAAAATGAAGAATGGCCTCGAAAAGACCCGCACGGGCTTTTGGGGCAGCATCATGAACACCCTCACCGGCAGCAAGATCGACGACGATCTTTACGATGAGCTGGAAGAGCAGCTCATCCTCGCCGACGTGGGCGGCGATGTGGCCATCAAGCTGGTGGATGCGCTCCGCGACCGGGTGCAGGAAAAGGGCCTCAAGACCGGCGAACAGGCGGCCGACGCTCTGCGCGGCCTCATCGCCGATGAGATGCGCCCGGAGGCCGAGATGGCGCTGGACGGCCACCCCGCCGTCATCCTCGTCATCGGCGTCAACGGCGTGGGCAAGACCACCAGCATCGCCAAGCTGGCCGACTACTACACCCGTCAGGGCAAAAAGGTCATGCTGGCCGCAGGCGACACCTTCCGCGCCGCCGCCAGCGAGCAGCTGGAGATCTGGGCCGGTCGGGCCGGAGTGCCCATCGTCAAGGCAGGCGAGGGTGCGGACCCTGCCGCTGTCATCTTCGACACCGTGAAGTCCGCCACCGCCCGGGGCTATGACATGGTCATCGCCGACACCGCAGGCCGTCTGCACAACAAGTCGAACCTGATGAATGAGCTGTCCAAGATCAGCCGGAGCGTCAAGAAGGCCGCGCCCGAGGCCAGCCTCGAGACGCTGCTGGTGCTGGACGCCATCACGGGCCAGAACGCCATCAGTCAGGCCAAGGAATTCTGCAAGGCTGCCGACGCCACCGGCATCATCCTCACCAAGCTCGACGGCACGGCGAAGGGCGGCTGCGTGGTGGCCGTCAAGCAGCGCCTCGGCCTGCCGGTGCGGTTCATCGGCGTGGGCGAGGGCATCGACGACCTCATCCCCTTCACCCCGGAGGGCTTTGTGGAAGAACTGATCCCCCGCACGGGATGGAAGCATTGAGCCCTCTCCGTCACCTGCGGTGACACCTCTCCCCAAGAGGGGCAACGACGACGACCGCCGCCAGTGGCGGAAACAGGGAGGAGTTGTTGGGGCAGCGGCCAGCAGGATGCGAGCGACAGTGAAGCAGACGCTGGGTGCCGCAACCCGGGTGCGAAGCACCACTGGCGTGCCGGGCAGGCCGACGCTGAACGAGCAAGGCTCGATGCCCCGGAGACAGTAGTGCCCTGCTGCCGAGGGCAGGGGGCAACAGACATAGAAAGGGAACAACCCGATGAGAATTTGTGCAGCTACCGGCAACGCCGGAAAGCTCCGCGAGCTGCGGCGCATCCTCGAGGCGCAGGGCCACGAGGTGGTCAGCCAGAAGGAGCTTGGCATCACCATTGAGCCGGACGAGACCGGCACCACCTTTGAGGAGAATGCCCTCATCAAGGCCGAGACCATCTGCAAGGCCTGCGGCCTGCCCACCATCGCCGACGACTCCGGCCTCTGCGTGGACGCGCTGGGCGGTGCGCCCGGCGTCTACAGCGCCCGCTACTGCGGCCATCACGGCGACGACGAGGCCAACAACGACAAGCTCCTCGAGGAGATGAAGGACGTCCCGGCGGAGCAGCGCGGCGCGAAGTTCGTGGCGGCGGTCTGCTTCATCCTGCCCACCGGCCAGCATCTCACCTGCCGGGGCGAGTGCCCGGGCCGGGTGGCCTTCGAGCGGCTGGCCGGGGACTACGGCTTTGGCTACGACCCGCTGTTCATCCCGGCCGAGTGCGGCGTGGGCAGGACCGGCAAGCGCCCCAACACCGAGGGCCGCAGCTACGCCCAGCTCACCCCCGACGAAAAGGACGCCATCAGCCACCGCGGCAACGCGCTGGCCCAGATGGAGAGGCAGCTGCCGGAGTTTTTGGAAAAGGCCTGAAGGCTCTCCCTTTGGGAGAGCTGGCGCGTAAGCGCCTGAGAGGGCAAGGACGCTGACAGAAAAGGGCAAGCACGGCGATAGCATCGCACTGACAAAGAATCTGCCTATCGCTGTGCGGCGGCTCTTGAAAAATGGGCTTGCCCTCTCCGTCACCTTCGGTGACACCTCTCCCAAAGGGAGAGGCTTGAGCAAGGCCGTACAAAAATTTGACTTGAAAATAAAACGAATGATAAAGGAGAAACTATTATGCTGACGAGCAAACAGCGCGCGATCCTGCGCGGCAAGGCAAACACCATGGACCCCGTGTTTATCGTGGGTAAGGGCGAGATCGACGAGACCATGATCCAGGGCGTCAAGGACTGCCTCGAGGCCCGCGAACTCATCAAGCTGAAGGTGCTGGAGAGCAGCATGTACAACGCCCGTGAGGCTTCCGTCAAGCTGGCGGAGGCCACCGGCGCCGACTGTGTGCAGGTCATCGGCTCCAAGTTCGTGCTCTACCTCCAAAAAAAGAAGGACAGCGCCTACGCCGACCTGCTGAAGTAATGCGGGTCCTGCTTTACGGCGGCTCCTTCGACCCCCCTCACTACGGCCATATGAACAATCTCCGCGCCGCCGCCGCCCGGGTAAGGCCCGACCGCGTGGTGGTCATGCCGGCGGGCGTCTCGCCCTTCAAGCAGGGCACGACCGCCTCCGGCCCGCTCCGGGTAGAAATGTGCGGGTGCTTTGCCGCGCTGGCCCGGGAGCTGGGCTTCGGCCTCGAAGTCAGCGGCTGGGAGGTGGAGCAGGCCGCGCTGGGCAGGAAAAATTATAGCGTACTCACGCTGGAAAAGCTGGCCCGGGAGAACCCCGGCGATGAGCTGTATCTGGCCATCGGCAGCGATATGCTGCTCAGCTTCGACGGGTGGTGCCGCTGGGAGGACATCCTGAAGCTGGCCCGTCTGGTGGTCACGAGCCGGAACGTCGGCGACGACCCGGCGCTCCACGCAAAGGCCCGCCAGCTGGACGAAAGCGGGAGCCGCATCCTGTTCGCGCCGGTGGAAGCTCTGCCCATGGCGTCCAGTGCCCTCCGCGCCCGGCTCGCGGCCGGAGAGGAATGCGAAAAAGAGCTTCCGGCCTCGGTGCGCCGGGTCATCCGGCGCGAGGGGCTTTACACCAAAGGAGAAGAAGTCACAAATGAACCAGAAACAGGCAAAAGAGCTTGTGCGCAGCCGGTTGAGTGACAAGCGCTACGAGCACACCCTGAATGTGAAAAAGATGGCCGTCAAGCTGGCCAAGCGCCACGGCGTGGATGAGAACAGGGCCGCGCTGGCTGCGCTGCTCCATGACGCTGCGAAAGAGATCTCCAAAGACGAGATGCGTGCGCTGATGCGTCAGTATCCCCAGTACGCCGAGGGCGGAGAGGCCCGGCCCACCCCGGTCTGGCACGGCATCTGTGCCGCCATCCTCGCCCGCACCCAGTGGGGCGTGGAGGACGAAGCCATCCTCTCCGCCATCGCCTGCCACACGGCGGGCAAGGCGGGGATGTCCAAGCTGGATAAGGTGGTCTATCTGGCCGACATGACCAGCAAGGAGCGGGACTGGCCCGGCGTGGGCAAGCTGCGGAAGCTGGAGCTGAAGGACCTCGACGCTGCTATGCTGGCGGCCCTCCGGCAGACCAACGATTTCGTCCTCTCGCAGGGCAAGCCGCTGGACCCCGAATCCGCTGCTGCCTACGAGGACATCCTGAACCATCAGAAAAAAGAATGCTGATTGCGAATCGTGGGGAAGAATGGTATACTAAAAAGAGCACAGGAGCTTTGGCCGACGGCCGGCCTGCTCCCTAAAACGCTTGGAAGGAATAAGATGGAATGAGTCAGACTCCGCGTCATATCAAGACAGACCGTTCACTCAACCGCCCGACGGAACAGCGGGCCGAAAAAGCCACCGCGTCCCGGCCTGTGCAGCCTGCCCAGCCGGACTTCTTTGCAGAGGAAGGACGACCCGCAGAGCCGCTGCGCCGCGCAGGCGCAGGCGGCGGCGCAAAGCCGCCCCGTGCCCCGTCTCCCGCAGGCAGAAGCGAGCCGCCCCGCCGCCGCAAAAAGAAGAAAAAGACCCCGCTCTGGCTCCCGCTGGTCGTGACGCTGGCGGTGCTGGCCGTCATCTCAGGCGTGGTGGTGTATGCCGCCAGCATGGTGAACCGGGTGGAGGAGAATATCCGCCCGGAGGAGGATGCTCCCTCCATCATCGAGGAGATCCAGACCCTCGAGGAATACAAGGGCGATGTGGTGAACATCCTCGTCTGCGGCATCGACTACGAGGAGGGCCGCAACTACTCCAACGACCCCACCTCTAACGACGGCATGACGGACATGATCCTCTACTGCCAGTTCGACATCAAGGGCGGTGCGCTGCGGATGCTGCAGATCCCCCGCAACAGCCTCGTGACCGCCAAGAGCCGCAAGGTCGCCCTTTCGAACGGCAAGACCTACGCTGCCACCAACTATCAGATCAACTCTGTGGCCCTGTCCAACGGCGGCAGCATCGCCGCGCTGGCCGAGGTCATCTATGACCAGTACAAGCTGCCCATCGACTACTATGTGACGGTGGATATGCAGGCGCTGGTGGAGATGGTGGACAACTTCGGCGGCATCGAGGTCTATATCCCCCACGATATGTCCTTTGCAGGCAGCGCTCTCAAGAAGGGCTACCGCAATCTGGACGGCACATCGGCGGAGTTCTTCGTCCGCTGCCGCCACGGTCAGGGCTACTCCAACTCGGACATCGACCGCCTGAATATGCAGCGCTACTTCTACGCCGGCCTGTTCAAGCGGGTGCGCAGCATGGGTATCACTGACGTGCTCAACCAGCTGCCGCTGGTCTTCAACAACTATATCCACACGGATATGGATCTGACCACCATCGCCAAGATGCTGGTGTCCTTCACCCGCATCGACAGCGCCAACATCATGCTGGCGCAGACCCCTGTTTTCATGGGCGTGCCCAATGTGGGCGCGACCGAGAGCTTTGACGGCTACTCCTGTGTGGTGCCGGACGCCGGTTCCATCGCAGAGCTGCTCAACACCTATTTCCGCAATTATACCGGCCCGGTGAGTGCCGACGAGCTGAACCTCGTGACGGACAGCTGGCCCCACGGCACCGCCTCCACCAGCGCCAACGTCCAGTTCGTGGGCCAGCTGGATAAGGAGTCGGACGACGCCATCCTCAGCGGCGACACCGATGTGGCAGGCGCGACCACCACCGACGGTCAGCCGGTCGGACAATGATAAGGAGAAATATCTATGGATAAGAACATCGACAGCAAGACTCTTGCCATTGAGATCGCAAAGATCCTCGACAAGAAGAAGGCGCAGGACGTGCGGGTGCTCAAGGTGGACAGCCTGACTGTCCTCACCGACTACTTCGTCATCGCCTCCGGCACGTCCACCACGCAGGTCGGCTCTCTGGCCGATGAGGTGGAGTACGAGCTTTCCCAGAGCGGCATCGAGCCGCACACCACCGAGGGCTTCGACTCCAAGAACTGGGTGCTGCTGGACTATTCCAGCGTCATCGTCCATGTCTTCGTGCCCAACACCCGCACCTACTACGACCTCGAGCACCTGTGGGCCGACGGCGAACCCATCGACATTTCGGAGTACCTGACCCCGGATAACAGTCTGTAAGGCAAACGGCCTTGCCCTCTCCGTCAGCGCTGCGCGCTGCCACCTCTCCCAAAGGGAGAGGCTTCTGGCTCCCCCTTTGGGGGAGCTGGACGCGAAGCGGCCTGAGAGGGCAAGCCGCCTGAATATTTTGTAGCAAAGAAAGTCTGGAGCTGATTACAAAAATGAAGTATGATTACAAGGCCGTGGAGGCCAAGTGGCAGAAGGTGTGGGAGGACGAAAAGACCTTCCACGTTGAGATCGACCACGCCAAGCCCAAGTTCTATGCACTGGTGGAGTTCCCGTACCCCTCGGGTGCGGGCCTGCACGTCGGCCATCCCCGCAGCTACACTGCGCTGGATGTCGTGAGCCGCAAGCGCCGCCAGAACGGCTACAACGTGCTCTACCCGATGGGCTGGGACGCTTTTGGTCTGCCCACCGAGAACTTCGCCATGAAGAACCACATCCACCCGGCCATCGTCACCAAGAACAATGTGGACCACTTCCGCCAGCAGCTGAAGGCTCTGGGCTTCTCCTTCGACTGGGACCGTGAGATCAACACCACCGACCCCGAGTACTACAAGTGGACCCAGTGGATCTTCCTGCAGCTGTACAAGAAGGGTCTGGCCTACAAGAAGGAAATGAACGTCAACTGGTGCACCGGCTGCAAGTGCGTGCTGGCGAACGAAGAGGTCGTCAACGGCGTCTGCGAGCGCTGCGGCAGCGAGGTCGTCCACCGCGTCAAGAGCCAGTGGATGCTGAAGATCACCGCCTATGCCGATAAGCTCATCGACGGTCTGGATGGTCTGGATTACATCGAGCGCGTCGCCACCCAGCAGAAGAACTGGATCGGCCGCAGCCACGGCGCAGAGGTCAACTTCGGCACCACCGCAGGCGACACCCTCACCGTCTACACCACCCGCTGCGATACCCTGTTCGGTGCGACCTACATGGTCGTCTCTCCCGAGCACGCCATCGTCAAGGAGTGGCTGGAAAAGGGCATCCTCAAGAACGCCGACGCCGTCAAAGCCTATCAGGCCGAGGCGGCCCGCAAGAGCGACTTTGAGCGCAGCGAGCTGAACAAGGAGAAGACCGGCGTCCATCTGGACGGCGTCATGGGCATCAACCCCGTCAACGACAAGGAGATCCCCATCTTCATCTCCGACTACGTCCTGTCCACCTACGGCACCGGCGCCATCATGGCCGTGCCTGCCCACGACACCCGCGACTGGGAGTTCGCCAAGAAGTTCGGCC
>OJRD01000037.1_pt1 | contig 122757 bp, 106 predicted proteins | sample 1599051 | NCBI WGS metagenome assembly OJRD01 (sample SAMN03922523, study PRJEB24848) | human gut metagenome | isolation source: stool sample | host: Homo sapiens | place: Germany | collected 2010-02 | reverse complement strand
TGGATATCGTGGCACGTTTTGCACAGGAATACCTGAAGGATAAATATGAGGCAGTATATGCGGTTCATAATGATAAAAAGCATATGCATGGGCATATTGTTTTTAATAGCGTCAGTTTTGAGACGGGTATGAAGTATGAATGTAAAAAAGGGGAATGGAAGCACCGTATGCAGCCGATTACAAACAGACTCTGTAAAGAGTACGGACTGTCCATTGTGCCAGCGGAGTATGTAAAAGAGCCTAAAAATTTATCAAGGAAGGAATGGGAGCGTGAACAATGTTTTCGCAAAATGATTCTGGCAGATGCAGAGTTTTGCCAGAGTCAGGCGGGAAGCTTTGACCATTTTATATTCCTGATGAAGAGAATCGGGTATCAGTTTGAGTACGGGAAGTACCTTTCGGTAAAGGTTCCGGGTGGTAAATGGTATCATGAACTGGATAAGCTGGATGAACGTTTTTCGGAAGAAAAATTCCAATTTTACCTGGATATGCCTTTTACCCGTCCGAGATTTGTTGTGGGTAATACTGTGGCAATTCATAAACGTGGAATAACAGATTTTCAGATGAAGTATTACCGCAGAATCTATCAGGCGAGAATGGTGGAACAACGTCGATTTGATAAGCATTCTGCATATCTTGCGAAGGAACTGGAACGTATGAATCAGCTGCAGGAACAGTATCTTTTCCTTGTGAATAACAATATCAAAACTGTGGAGGGGCTTGTGACTTATCAGGTTCTGGGCGAGCGGGATGTAGAGAAAATCTCTGAACGTCAGCAGGAATTGTATCAGCAGAACAGAGCAAGAAAACGCGCTTGCAAAACAGAAGAGGATATGCGTGATTATCAGATCTGGCATATGGGAGTACAGGCGGAGCTGGACGAACTTAAGGCGGAGAAAAAAGCACTTAATAAGAATTTGAGGATTGCTGAAGGTTGTGTAGAAGAGTATAAGAAGTTTTCAATGTTGGATTTTTCAACAATTGAAGATGAGATTAGTAATTCAATAGAAGTGCCGGAGTATCCGTATGGAGTGGATGAACAAATACAGAAAAATTCTTATGTTGAATATAGTTTTGAGGAAAATTCCACAGTTGCAATAGAAGATGTGAAGACAGATAAGAAAGAAGAAGCGCAATTGCTTGGAGAAGTAACGCCAGAGGCAGAGAAAGATATTGTTTTATCTGTTAACGATTCGGTGCCGGATATAGATATGGATGGTATATCAGTAATGAATGAACAGGAGGAATATGATACTTTGTTAGGCACAGAAGTATGTGAGGAGATTCCGGCAGAAGATAGCATGGATGCCACAGTAGGAGCTGGCAGTGACGAGAATACTGTGGAGAAATATACCGGTGATTACGCAGATAAAAAAGACAACTATGAGCTGTATAAAAAGATGACATCTCTGGAAAAAGCACAAGTGTATGGATTCAGTGAACTAGAAAGTTACGACACAATTCGGTCCATTGTGCAGATGAAGTTCCTGGATATGGAGCATATCACAGATGTAGATGAGCTTATGGAAGAGACGGAACTGCTTTATAAAGGTATGTGCGAATTGATTGTCAAAAAGAAAACAGAAGAGATACTGAAAGAGATTAAACATCGGAGAAAATCTTTTGAAGACTTGTCTGTCGCAGAAAAAGTGTCGATGCTACAGTTTCAACCGGATAATAATTCTTATAATATACAGCTCTATAGTGCTGTCTGTAAGGCTTGTGGAGTTGATATTTCTGATGAGAACAAGATATTTGAAGATTATCAGGCTATTTACGAAAAGACATTGGAGATGCAGCCGGAGTGGGGTGAGGAAAGAAATGATGGAGGCAGGGCGCGATAAGTGCCCTGGTAATTTAGAGGCTTATTGAGTGGATATTTGTTTAATCTCTTATTTGTTTAATCATGCTGCTAGTGATTATGGCCTACTGAAGCGAAAACGTAATTAAATCAATTACAGGAAAAAATAAAATTTACAAACGCAAAGATTTAGGTTGAGAAAATCATGCATCTGATATATACTGTTATAAGAAAAAATTGGAGGTGCAAAATGCATATTTCATATAAAAAATTATGGAAATTACTGATTGATAGAGATTTGATGAAAAAAGATCTTTGTGAGATGGCAGGAATTAGTTCGGCGTCAATGGCAAAGCTGGGTAAAAATGAAAATGTAAATACAGATATTATTGTTAGAATATGTGCTGCCTTAGAATGTGATACAAGTGACATTATGGAAATTGAGATAGAAAAGAATAGCTGAGACTTTAAATATGCATACAAGATTATAGGATGCGAGTCCGGATTAATGGACCGGAAAAATGATACTATTATTTAGAGGTGATAAGGATGAAGAAAATGAATTTTATTGACTTATTTGCAGGATGTGGCGGACTTAGTGAAGGTTTCTATAGGCAAGGATTTAATGCACTTGCACATGTTGAAATAAATCATGCGGCTTGTGAGACATTGAAAACGAGAATGAAGCATTATGGTTATGATAATGTAGAAAAATCTGTTTTAGAATTAGATATAACAAGAGATGATGTGATTGAAAAAATTGATGCTGCAGTGCAGGGACAGGAGGTTGATGTTATTATTGGTGGTCCGCCTTGTCAGGCATATTCTAGTCTTGGAAGGGCTAAGGATGAAAATGCTATGCAAAATGATCCGAGAAATTATTTGTTTGAAAGTTATGTCAAGGTTTTAAACCACTATATGCCTAAATTATTTGTTTTTGAAAATGTTACTGGTATGTTAACTGCGAAAATAAACGGTAAGCATATTGTTGACTCAATAGTGAAAGCGTTAGGAGAAAACTATAATGTTAAGTTTGACCCGACGATTAATATATTAAATTCGGCTAACTATGGAGTTCCACAAATCCGTAAAAGGGTCATTATAATTGGTGTTAGAAAAGATATCGCAATTTCGCCGGAAGAAATGTATGAGGGTATTATAAAAACGCATTACGATCCAGAAATGTCAGAGAAACAGAGAGGCGGTCTGAAAAAATATGTTACAGTGAGGGATGCGATTGGGGAATTGCCCGCTATTAGACCAGGGGAAGGAGAACCAATAATAGAATTTAAATCCTTAAGAGATAATGAATTTCTTAAGCTCATAAGAACAGAAGATGACACAAAACTGCGAGATCATGTTGCAAGAAATCATAACGATAAAGATATTGCAAGATATGAAGCTATGAGTAAAAATCACTGGACATTTCAGGAGTTGCTTGCAAACAGAGAAGATTTGAGGCACGAGAAGCAGAGGGTATTTGGAAATAGTTATACTGTTCAGTGGTGGGATCTTCCTTCAAAAACAATAATTGCACATTTATACAAAGATGGAAATCAGTTTATTCATCCAGATTATAAACAAGGAAGAACATTTACAGTTAGAGAGGCTGCAAGACTTCAATCATTTCCAGATGATTTTGTATTTGAAGGCTCAAGAACAGAACAATTTAAACAAGTAGGAAATGCTGTGCCGCCGCTGCTTGCGGAAGCAATTGCAAAATGTATTAAGAAAAAGATTACTGAATTATAAAGGAGCTAGATATAATGATATTCAAAGCTGTATCTCAAATAGATGGGAAAACAGAAAAAAGTTTTTTCCTGGAACAAATTAATGTATATACTAGACTCGTACAGTGTTTCTGCGAAAAAAATAATATAGAGTTTGTTGGTAGTACAGATATTAATATTGAGAATGAATTAAAAGAAATAGGTATTATCAATGAAAGCTCAGAATTGAAAGAGCTGAAGAGTTTGCTGGGAGAAAACTATGATTGTTTTGAAACAGCAGTTAAGGTTGCGATTTCTAACAAACCTTTAGTCGGAGATTTGTTGGATAAATTATATAATTCAAAACGAAAAGAAATGCAAAAGGAAGCAGCAAAAAAGAATAATATGACTTTGGTTGATTTCTTTTGTGGTGCGGGTGGTTTGAGTCTTGGATTTCTTCAGGAAGGATTTAATGTAAAACTTGCGAATGATATAGAAGATGTTTGTATTCAAACCTATAAATATAATCATCCTGAATTGCCGAGTAATAAGTTGATACAAGGAGATATTAAACAAATTGTTGATCATATTGAAGAATATATAGATCAGGAAATTGATATTGTTGTAGGAGGTCCACCATGCCAAGGATTTAGTGAAGCAAATCGACAAAGAGTGATAGATGATCCACGAAATAAACTGTATAAGTATTTTATACAAGCGGTTGAGAAAATTGTACCAAAGTTTGTTGTAATGGAGAACGTAAAAGGTATGCTTAAGGTGGCAAATCAGGTTGTAGAAGATTATGAATCATTAAGAATCAGAAAAAATGGAAAGGTGTATTCTTATAAGGTTGCATATCAAGTACTCAATTCGCAGAACTTCTCTGTCGCCCAGAGCAGAGAAAGATTGATATATATTGCAATACGAAATGATGTGATAAAGGAAAAGAAGATTACTCCGCAGAAAATTTTTGAACAGATAGAAGAGAGTTGCAAGGAAAACAAGCAGTATATATTACAAGATGCTTTAAACGATATCAAGGCATTGGATGCACCGAGAGTAAAAAATGTGAACGAAATTGACAGTGAAACAACTGGCAAAAAGATTGATGTGAATGCATACGAAAATAATGATAATGCATATTTGAAGTTAATAAATAATGGGAAAAATATTTCCTATGTTTACAATCATAAAGCAAGGTATGTAAGCGATGTGAATTATGAAATTTATGATAAACTCAATCCCGGAGATGATGCAACGGATGAAAAAATTGCAGACATTATGCCGTATGCACATAGAAATCATTGCTTCAAGGACAAGTATTATAAATTACATGCAGATAGACCGTGTAGAACAATTACAGCACATTTAAGAATGGATTGTCATTCGCATATTCATCCAACACAAGTTAGAGCGTTGACACCTAGAGAAGCAGCAAGGGTTCAGTCTTTTCCAGATGATTATTTATTTTGGGGTGCTTATCTTAAAACATATATGCAGGTTGGAAATGCAGTCCCCCCTATGATGGCAAGAGGGATTGCAGCAATTATTAAACGTTATCTCGGATAAAAGGAGATGGTAATGGTGAAAGTGGTTCAGGTTATAAAAAAACTAAACAATACTGAATTGGGCAAGGGTGGAACTCATGATACATATGTGTTAATACCTCAGAATCTGGATATTTCAGATTTGTTCCCGATCGTTAATGAGCAAATCAGTTTTATAAATAAAGAAAATGGTAAAATTGTAAATTTGCGTCATACTTCAGGTAGAGAAAAAAGAATTGTTGGATTAGGACCTTATTATAATGAATATGATGTATGTGCTGGTGATGAAATTATATTGGAGCGACAGATTATCCGAGATGAATCGCAATATTTTATAAGCCTGAAAAAACGACTAAATACAATAATGTTGCAGAAACAAAGAAATGGTTTTGAAATTTTGACAGATAACAGAACTGCTCTATTGGAATCTGTTACTTTGAACGGAGTGCCGTTGCAATTGAAATATCTATGCTCGGAAAAGAAAAGACAAGATTCACCAGAGCCAACTGATTTTTATGATTTGCTTGCAGGAGAAAGGAGTTTACTTGGTGATTATTCAGGTAAAGAATTTGTAGAAGTGGAAGTAAATAATAATGCTGCAAGATTAAATAGGTTCTGTGCATGGAAAAAGTATATATTCGAAATGGAGGACGAAAATGAGTAAATATTATATGTTTGAAATTGAATCTATCGTTCAGACTTTTACAGTCTTAGATACTGGAAAAGAGATTTCATTTGGTTATTCATCAGCAGAAGAGCAAGAATGTTTTAAGGATGTAAATGGTGGCGACTTGATTTTAGGATATTACAATGAACCTATAGATGCTGTAAAAATATTGTTTGAAGTCAAGGGACATTTAGAAGATACTCAAATTGAATTGGTGAAAAAGCTTGAGGTCAAGGATGGTGTTTGTATTACTTCAGACATTGCAGATGATTTGCGACAGAAGAAATTGATTAGTATATATAAAGAAAAGTTTGATGAAATTTACGAACAGATGTTAAGGAAACAAGAGAGTGGGGAAAATGCAGATCTTGAAGAAGAGTTTAGAGATTACCTTAAAAATGTGCGAGAACTTACAAATATTAGGCAGGTGGATGAATTAAAAAAGTGGTCTGATATTCTATATGGTGATGGCGTAATTTCAAAAAATGTGTATAGTATTACATCATATGCAGAATATGCTGAGATAGAGGACATAATTCGTAATAGCAGTAGGTATGCTATATATAAAATGGAGCAAAAGGAAAAAAGTCCGCAATCAGGTTTGGCAAGTGATCAAGGATTAACCAATTATGGAAAATTTCTGAAATATAGAGAAGAGAATCAAAAGGGTAATGAAAAGAGAGAAGAGAGGGTAACTGGTTTTGAAATTGAAAAATTAAATTTCACTGCGCCTAAGCTTCCAGTACCACAGAATTATTTAGTGTTTGGTGCACCAGGAACAGGAAAGAGTCATGAGGTGAAAGAATTACAAGAAAGTTACTTTCCTGACAAGAATTCATATGAGAGAGTGACATTCTATTCGAATTACTCATATCCAAATTTTGTGGGCACATATAAGCCTAAAATGGAAGGAAAAGATATTGTTTATTCATATGTTCCGGGGCCGTTTATTCGGATTTTAGAAAAAGCATATAGAAATCCGGACAAGAACTATTTATTAGTGATTGAAGAGATTAACAGAGCAAATCCGGCAGCTGCATTTGGAGATATATTTCAATTGTTAGACAGAAAAAATGGAAGAAGTGAATATTCAATTGAAACAAGTGAAGAATTGAAGCTGTTTTTTGCCAAGAGATTTGTATCAGGATTTGATGAAATGTCGGGTGAAGAACAAGATATAGCTTTAGAGTCGTTTTCTAAAATGTATATTCCACCGAACATGTATATATGGGCAACTATGAACAGTGCCGATCAGGGAGTATATCCGATGGATACTGCGTTTAAGCGCAGATGGGATTTTAAATATATAGGTATTAATGACAATATGGAAAGTATGCAGAATGTTACATTTAAAATTGCACTTGCTTCGGGAGAAAAGAAGGTTAATTGGAATAAACTTCGTATGAAAATTAATGAAGTATTGAGTGGTTTGCAGTGCAGAGTTAATGAGGATAAGTTGTTAGGTCCTTATTTTATCTCAAGTGAAGTAATGGCGATTAATAAGGAGACGCGTACATTTGATGAGAGTAAATTTGATAATAAGCAGTTTATCGATGCTTTTAAAAATAAGGTTATTATGTATTTGTTTGAGGATGCGGCAAAACAGCGTAGAACAGAGATATTTAAAGAATGTGATGAAGTAACCAGATTTTCATCAGTGTGTGCGGCATTTGATAAAAAGGGTGTTGAAATATTTGGTCGAGAGATTGCAGATAGTGTTATAGAGGAATAAAAAGGAAGCTGGTGATAAAGTGTTATCTGTTTTCGTAAAAGAACAAAAGCGATATTATAAAAATGAATTGGTTAAAATTTTGAAACTGAGGCCAGATGAGATTGTTGGTTTTATTAGAAAATTAAAATCGTTTGGTGTTTTGAAAATGGTTAAAGCAACACCGGAAGAAAGAGAATTATCTGAACTTTTGGATGAAAATGTTGAACTAATAAATGAAGAAGAAAATACAGACAAATACTTTTACGTATTTACTTATGTTGGGATTCTGACTATAGGTAATAGGGTTTTAAAATGCTATCCTAAATACATAAAAGACGTGGAACCACATGAGAAAATGAAGCAAGTACTGAGTGTGCTTCGTAAATATAATTCTCGTGAACAAATTGTAGCGCTGTTTAATGGTGAGGAAGAAAACACTTCATTTAATCTGCTGGCAATTATGCTGTATCTGCTGGAGGAATACGCAGAAAATGGTGTTTATACTAATGAGTTGATTTCAATGGAGGATAATGGTTCTGGTGAAATTTTGTGGGATAATACAATTAATGAAACTTATGCAGTAATAAGAAATAGTAGACCAGTATATGTAGATTTAAAAACTATAAGTATAGATGAAGATGAGCAGGATTTTTTCAGGAGACTTCATTGCTGTATTGTTACAAAGTGTTCGAAAATATTAGAACAAGCAGGGCTAGATAAACTCTTCGATCTGGGGCTGGTAGATGTATCGGATGCTGAAATTGCTGATTTTGGTGATGATGAGTATATCCTATACAGAATACAAAGGGAACTGGATATACAATTTAATGATAGAAAGAAAATACTTCTAAAAACTATGTATACATACATATCACATCGAAAGGCTTTTGAGACTGGATTGGGAATTAGTATGTTTGGAACAAATAGTTTTAACCTTGTATGGGAAAGAGTATGTGCGTATGTATTTGATAATCAATTAAATGTCAAATTAAATGAATTAAAGCAGATTCCTAATAGTGATTATTTTGATACAGAGAGTAAGACTTTAATTGAAGTAATAGAAAGACCTAAATGGAGATATAAGGGAACTAACTATCTTGTGGAACAATCGAAAACATTAACTCCAGATTTGATTAGTATATATCCGTATAAAGATAATTTTTGCTTTGCTATTTTGGATGCAAAGTATTATTTGATTAAGTTGACTAAGCATAGTATTGAAGGAAATCCGGGAGTAGGAGATGTTACAAAGCAGTACTTGTATCAACTGGCATATCAGGATTTTATAGATAAAAGTGGATTCAAATATATACAGAATGCATTTTTGATGCCAATAGATGATGAAAATGCCGAATTTGTTGGAACTGCTGAACTTAATATGATGAGAGAGGCGGGAAAACGGCTCGAACATATATCTGTAATAAAATTGCCAGCTAAAAGGTTGTATCAGGCATATTTAAATGGTAGGCCAGATTTAGAATTGTTTGAGTATCTAAAAATGGCACCAATAAAACAGATTAGTGGAGATTCTTTTTCAAGACGTATGCTGGCATATTTAAAAGTTGAGAAATCTCTGGAGACAGATAATAAAGAAGAAAAAATAATTGGTTATCCCGAACAGATACAAAGTGATGTGGGGGCCAAGGTACTATTTGATATTATTGCACCGGAAGTGGCACGTCATAGTTATACATATTCACCATATAGAAAAGATATTGTGGGTGCAGTGGCGGAGGATGTGTCAGATAGTGATATGGAAGAAAAAATAGTTCGATTTATTGAAACACTTGTTTCAAAATATATTGAAACTACCCGGATAAATACAATAAGAATTGATGAAGGCTTGTTGTTTGTTGATAACATGATTAATGAATGGGATTTTTATGAAATAAAAGAACAAGAAAAGCGTATTGCAGAGACGTTACAAATTTTATACCATTAGGAGGAGAAGACGATGAATAAAGCTATAATTAGAACACTTTCACAAACAGATGTAGTAAAGGCTGGTGCGCATGGGGCAGAGCCGCCGATTCCAAAAGATAAAATAGACGAATTTGAGGAGTTTTTTGGAGGAATAGGAGTAATACATTCGTTTATAGATGTAACAACAAAGAAGGAATATGAATTGCATATTACTGATTATGCAAGTTCAAAAACTCCACATCGAATTGCTCCAATTCGAAAATATAGAACGGCACATTCACTAGAAATAGGAGATCAGATAATTCTTGAAAAGATTGAAAGAACTGATGAGTCTTTGTATTTGATTGATTACTTGAAGAAAGCTTGCACTGTATCTATATATGGATGTGCATCTGAAAAAGGAATTGTTAATCAAGAAAAGCTGGAAGCTTTGTTAGAAAAAAGAGTTGCAGAGGGACAAGCAACATTGTTATCACCAGGAGTTTATGAGATTAAAGGAAAATACAAAAAGAAATCAGGGGTTTACAAGATTTTAGTTCAATCTGGAGAAGTGGAAATGTTCTTTGATAATAAGAAAATTAAGCTTGTAGGACGTGTTCCGTACGAATTAGATTTTTTGAAAAAGTCATTAGAATTAAGAAAAATAGATGACTGGAAAATTATATCAAATAGTTCGCTACTATATAAAAAGTATTCTGATGCAGGTTATGTAGAAGAAGATGAAAAAATAAAAAATGAGATTGATAGTTCAGAATTAGTAGGCAATATAACGACTTATATTCCAAGTGCAGTTGCAAAGGAAGAAGTTAAAGAAACAAAAAAGGGGAAAAAGATATATCCAAGAAAAAAATCTGTTTCGGTAAATGCATTAAAGAGAGCAAAGAATCAATGTGAATATAATTGTAAGCATAAATCTTTCTTTAGAAGAAATACAAATATAAAATATATGGAGCCGCATCATTTAATACCATTACAATATCATGAAGAATTTGAGTGGTCTTTAGATGTTGAGGCTAATGTGGTTTCTTTGTGTAGTGAATGTCACAATCAAATTCATTACGGCGATGGCAAAAAAATACTTGAAGAATTATGGAAACAAAGAAGTTCTGAATTGGCGACGGCTAAAATAGATAAAATGAAAAATGGTGCTTTGTTGGATTTTGATTTGTTACTAGAATTATATGGTTTAAAATAAAGATGCTATTTAAGGTTAAGTCTAGGAGAATACTTATGGATGTATTGACAAAAGAACAGCGCCGAAAAAATATGCAGAATATACGATCTAAAGATACAAAAATCGAAATACTATTGAGAAAAGCTTTGTGGTCAAAAGGATATCGGTATCGTAAAAATTATAAAAAGTTACCAGGTAATCCTGATATTGTACTGACAAAGTATAAGATAGCAATTTTCTGTGATGGAGAGTTTTTTCATGGTAAAGATTGGGAAGTATTAAAGCCAAGACTGGAGAAAAGTAATAACAGTGAATTTTGGATTAGCAAGATATCCAGGAATAGAGAGCGGGATGATGAAATAAACAAGAGGCTGTTGTTTGAAGGGTGGACAGTTATCCGATTTTGGGGCAATGATATAAAGAAGCATACAGATGAGTGTGTCCGAGTTGTTGAAGAGACAATTTTTCACCAAGAACTCACCAAGGAGGAATTTGATGATACAATTAACTGAACTAATGAAAAACAATTCCGTTGCAATAGAATATGAAAAAGCTTTTTGGCTAAAGCAGTTTGGCGATATATGCAAAAAAATGGATTCAGATATTAAGTATCGAAATAGAATATTGCAATTATACAAAGAGAGTTATGATGAAAATATGACTACTCAAAGTATAATTGAAAAAGAAACGGGGTATATGGTAAGCGATAAGTACGTAAAGATTATTGCTCAATGGATGAAGGCGCATTTTAGAAAGAAAAATTCACGGAATGAAATTCCATTTGCAGTAAAAAAAGAACTTTTTGTGAAACAGAATGGGAGATGTGTAATTTGTGGATGCGAATTGGGAGATGACTGGTCAAAGATTCACACGGACCATATAGTCCCGTGGGACTTGGTTGGAGATGAACTTGAAGATAATTTTCAAGATTTATGCGAAAAATGTAATGAAGAAAAAAATGCCAGTACTAATTACATATTTCTTAAGATGATAGGACTAAAATAAGGAGGGCTTTATGAAAAAGATTTATTTACAGAAAATTATCCAAAATGGCACAGAATGTTACATAGGTAAAATTGATCCGCGAAATCTTGTAAGAGTTGCAGAAAAGATAGAGATGAGTGCGGTACAAGATGCTCAGAGACCCTTGAATGAAAAAAGGGTCAAAAGTATAGCAAATTATGTGGATGGCGATAAGGGCATTTTACCTAATACGTTAACAATTGCGACTAAAGATCAAAGATTTGAAATTCACGAATGTGAAGAGATGGCGGGAATATATTATATTGAATTTCCGGAAACGGATTCTGAATATTCAAAGTTTAATAGTGCAATTGATGTAATGGATGGACAGCATAGATTGTATTCTTTTAGAGATGACATTTGCACCTTGCAGAATTCTGCACAGTATGAGATAGGATTTACCCTTTATATACTTCCGACGTTGGATGAGAGGCGAAGGATTTTTATTAGTTGTAATGAGAAACAAGAAAAAGTTAGTGGAAATCTATTGATGTGGTTCAGAAGTAAACTCAATATGTTATCGAATGACGAAAAGAAGTATTATGGATTAGTTACAAAACTTAGCAATGAATATCCGCTTGGCGGACATATAATTATGAGTGCTGAGAAGATAAAGAATGGCGTAAAAGCAAGTGAGGTAATGAAAGCACTTGATAAGGCTAAAATCGAAAATATATCTGTAGGTAACCAAAGATTGTCAGATGATGATCTTTGTAAACTTATTTGTACTTATTTATCAGCATGGGAAAAGGTTGTTGGTTTCACATTTACATCATCAAGTCAGAAAGATGCAGGTGCTGCAGTTAAAATGGCTGGATTAAAATATATGTTGATTTTATTGCCGGAATTTTGGGCTAAGGCAATTTCGACACAGACAAAATTTGATAAAAAATTTGCTGAGGATACCATCGCTAAATTTATAGCATCTTTTGGAGTTACAAGAACAGAGTTTTTTACTTGCGATGATCACAAATTGTATTTTAGAGAAAAAACCAATACGGATGTGTTTGCTGAGCATGGAAAAGTAAAATTACAGCAGATGGATAGTGGTAATTTTAATCCGCTTGGTTGATGTGGGGAATTAAATAGGTTTAAAAGAAAAAGTACGCAGGAAGGAGCTGCTCATGCCAGATTATAGTAAAAATCGAACACTTGCATTATATAAAATTCTGACAAAGTACACAGATGAGCAGCATCAGATTTCTATGCAGGATATACTGGGATATATGGAAGCTGAGGGGCATTTCTGCAGCGAAGACAGCATTCTGCGATATATAAAACAATTAAGGAATGAATTAGGTGTAGATGTAATCTCAAGTCGCGGAAGAAATGCCCAATATTTTATTGGAGACAGGCTCTTGGAAAAGGAAGAAATGAGGCTTATTATCGATTCTGTTAATGCGTCTAATTTCATTGAAAAGAGCATTGCGACCAAAATGGTTGATAAGCTTAAGAGTACTATGAGCATATATGATTCTGAAGAATTGGACAGAAATGTGTTGGGGATTAATATAGCTAAGGCTGAGAACAGAAAAATCCTTTATAATGTGAACTTGATACAGGAAGCATTGAACAAGGGAGTTCAAATTAGTTTTGATTATATGGGATGGAATAGAAATAAAAAGTTAGTAAAAAAGTCGGACAGAAGATATAATATGAATCCTTGGGCTTTGATATGGGCTAATGACAGATATTATTTGTATGGGTATGATGTGAAAGAAACGCAGGGGGTATTATATGAAAGACATTACCGGGTAGATAAGTTGGATAATATTATATTATCTGAGGTTTCAAGAGAAGGGAAAAGTCAGTTTCGGAGTTTTAACGCCAATACATATGTATCAAGAAGAATGGGAATGTTTTCAGGAAGAGAGCAGGCAATAACGGTAAGAATACCAGAAAATTTAGTGGGAGCATTTATTGATCAGTTTGGAAAAAGAATCACAATTACTGAAGAAACTGATGGCATGTTGTTAGTGACATTTAATGCTGTAGCTTCTGTTATTTTGCTTGGATGGATAATAGGCTTGAAATGTGCAGAAGTTGTGGCACCAGAAAATGTAAGAGAAGATATAAAGGCATTAATACAATGTAATCTGAATTATTACAATGAAAAGAATTGACGCATATTTGCGGCAATTCTTTTTGCGTTTAATGGTAAAATTATAAATAATTTTACTAATAACGATAGTATGACATGCGTAATAAAACAGGAGGTATAGTATTGAAAGATTATTTGTTGGATGTTATGCAACGACATGAACAGGGGTTGTATCTTTGTGAATTACCGACCGGTAATGGAAAGACTTATGATTCGGCACATGCAATGAAGGAATATGCAGATTCTATTGTAGATGATACAAAAATTATTTACTTAACAACGTTAAACAAAAATTTGCCTGAAGATGCATTGCGAGCTGCATATGGAAATGATGATTTGTATAATCGTAATGTATTAAGATTACGTTCTAATTTCGATGAAGTAGTAGAAAAAATTCTAGATATTCAGGTACCTGAAGAAATGCAAACGGATGTATATTTAAAATTATGCAAGGATGTTTCTCTTTACCGTAATGCTATAGAAAAAAAGTACGCGGATAAGGAATATATAAAAGAACTTACAGATAGGATAACGGATGGAGACAGACAACTTCGATATGAGATTACAAAGCGTTTAAAGAAGAGATTTTCTACAAAGGCAAGACGAAAAAATGCTGTTAGAACTGATGCAAAATATAAATGGATTGGAAAATTGTATCCAGCAGTATTTACAGACGATTATAGAATAATACTGATGAGTGTTAGCAAGTTTATGAAAAGGAATTCTATTCTGATTGATTCCAGTTATGAGTTTTTGAATTCTGACTTAATTGAGAATGCCATAATTATTATTGATGAGTTTGATGCAACGAAAGACACAATACAAAGTGAACTAATTGAGAAGTCTCTGGCAATGCAGGAAGATTATATACAATTATTTCGCCAAATATATCGTACATTAAATCCGAATGATTTTTCTTCTGATATGAGGCTTGCTATGGAACGGGTAGAAAATTCGGAAAATAGAAATACATTTACGTCATTAATGGCAGAAGCAAGAGAAATTGCAGAAAAATATCATGTTCGTTTAAGTATAAAAACAAGGGAAGATTTAGTGGATCAACGACAAATTTTCTTGTTCAATGATGGTTCTTTCCATACGGTTTTAAAAGAAGGAACACAATATATCAGGTCAACATTAAATGAAGAGGATAATCGGATAGAAGTATTCTTTGAAGATAAAGAAGATTTTTTTAAACACAGAGATAAGGAAAAAGACATCGTTTTATATAGTCTTTTGCGTGAGATTAATTTATTTCTCCTGCATTTCAGAGTGTTTTCAATCGAATGGGCAAGAAATTATATGGAGATTGTTAATGATTCACGAAGCGAGAGCATGGACGCCTTGAATCTGGATAATGCAATTAGTTCGATTTTAAAAAGATTGGAACTATCTAATAAGCAGCGAGATTTGCTGATGGGTGAAACCTGTAAAATGGTTAGAAATAATCGTGAATTAATACTGGAGGATAGAAGTTTTTATCAGGTTGGTATGGAGTATTATGAATTTGAGGATAATGATTCTCATCATGACAATACAAATCTTAAATTTGTTAAGGTATATGATACTCCTGAAAAGATAATGTTATACCTTGCTGGGAAAGCAACTGTATTTGGTATATCGGCAACAGCTGAAGTTGATACAGTTGTAGGAAATTATGATCTGCGATATCTGAAAGAACAATTGAAGGAAAGATTTTATAAGACGCCGAGCAACTTAAAGGATAAAACAAGAGCTGCGCTAGAACAAAGATGGAAAGCTTATACAGATGGCGGGATAAATGTACACGGAGAAGTAATCAACAGCGATATACAAGGATTTAAAGCAGAAGATTATTGCAAAACATTTATGAATGCAGAATTTGCACGATACTCTGCAAATATTATTACAAATATAACAGATAACGAATATCAGATAATAAGATACTGTAATGTACTTAAAGCAATGTGTATTTTTAATAAGAATGAAGATATTCAGTCAATGTTGTACTTGGGAATGGCGTTGCCGAAGAAAAATAATCCAGGCATGGACGAAGGTGTTTTGCAGCAGTTGTTTGAATATTCTCAGATGGAGACTACGCAGAGTGATAGTACTGTTTGCTTCTTGAAAGGCGACAATTTTGAACAGGATAAGGAAGAATTACAGCAAAGATTGTCGAGTGGAGAAAAGATATTTGTTATGTCATCTTATCAGACTATTGGTGCTGGACAGAATTTACAATATAAGATTCCAGAAGGTAGAAAAGTTGTACAACTGGGAGAGTTTACCAAGAGTGACAAGAGGTTCTTATATAAGGATTTCGACGCATTGTATCTGGGAAATATAACCAATATGACAGTAAATACATATCAGGATGAGAAAATAACTTCGCATGATTTATTGCAGATGTTGTTTCAAATAGAGGAATTGTACGAGAATGGTGAAATGAATTATTCTGAAAAGGACCAAATGTTAAAGCTTGCGTTTCGTTCCTATACAGGAAGTGACCAATTCACTTTAAACAAGTTGTATAAGTTAAAGAGTGTAGTTGTACAAGCAAGCAGAATGGTTTTACAAGCGGTGGGTCGTATGTGTAGAACTTTTGTTAAGAGTCCTGAAATATATTTATTTGTTGAATCTGAGTTATTAGAGAAACTATATGTTGGTGAATTAAAAAAACGCATCTTACCGCCAGAAATGAAAGCAATTGTGGATATGCGTGAATCGCTTGGAAAGGATTATCTGCCGGAAGAAAACTTTATGTTAAATAAGGCAGAAAAGATATCTTCAGTTGGCCTTTGGACGATTCGAAGAATGTTGGCAAAGGATTGGACTGCTGAAAGTATGCAGTTATGGGAACAGTTGAGGATGTTGGTATTACAGTATCCGACAGCAAGTACATATGACTGGCAGAATAATGAATATCTGCAAAAACTTTACATAACAAGTGGAGAAAAGCGGAATCAATATATTTACTCGCAGTATTCAGACTTCAACGATGTTACTATAGACTTTGGAAATGATAAAGTGGCATTTAGAAACAGTAAAAGAGCTAAAATAAAAGGAAACTCGGATGAAGTTGTTATTTATGAAATGAGCGAAATAGAATCTGGGTTGCCGGCAATATTGAGATATCCTGGAATGAAAGCTCATTTTGAAGAAATGGGATATGCATTGAAATTTGAAATGAATGAATATCTTCTTAGCCCGGTATTGTTCCATAATATTTATAAAGGCGCATTGGGCGAAGTGGCTGGTAAGTTTATATTGAACAGAGAATTGGGAATTGAATTATCACCTATAACAGAGCCGGAATATTTTGAATTCTTCGATTATAAGCTATCTGCTGATGTGTATGTTGACTTTAAGAATTGGAAGTTTACATATGTACAGGATAGAGAGGAAATCAGAAAAGATATATTAAGAAAGCTGGATGCTATAGGGGCAAAAAGAGTTTATATCATAAATGTTGTATCAGATAAAAATTATAAGCCGAGTTCCATAGTAGATCAACGATTGGTGGAGATTCCGATGCTTATAAGAGAAGATGGTACTGTGTGTTATGAAAATTTACATATGATTCGTAAGGAGGATTTCGAAAATGTTAACTAACAGAATTAATGTTACCTACAATATGGAAAATATTGATGCTGACTTTGATGTTTTTAGAGTTGAGAAGGCTAACAAGGATTATTATAAATATAATATATTAGATTCAGCTGTATATGAATTTAAGGCGGCAGCAGTTCAGTGGACTTTTGGTGCAACTGCATTGGTGCTGTTCCGTAAGGGTGAGGTAACAGAACAGCAATTTAAAGAAAGTATTATGAAAGAGTATGAGGATGTAAAAATCCAAAAGATTGATTTGTTTGATAGTGAGCAGTGCAGTAATTGTTTTTACTTCGAAAATAGATTACTCGCACAACTGCTGATAAATTCAATGAGAACACCTAAACATGAGGCTTTTATGTATAATAACCTCACGGGGAAGCTTTTCTATCATGACCCATCATGGAAACATAAGGATAAATTAACAGGTAAGGTGAATTTTATCAGATTTTTGGAAATTGTTATTGATCCGGGGATGTATCTTAATTTGGAACATAAGACATTCAAGAGATATGATCGAGAAAGTAACGGATTGTATGTAATAGATTCAAAGACAGGAGAGTTCAGAAAAAAATTAAAAACTGATACCAATGTCATTACATACAAGGAAGGTTCCTTACCACATAATCATTTTAGAGTTGATAATTTTGACATTACCGATATTACACATTTTAGAAAAAGTAAGATGGGCGTAATGGAGCAGTTTTTAAGGGATGTGAACGACAATCTTTCTAAATATATATCCATAGATATTGTGGAGAGGGAAGATGCACAACAATTTGATATTTCCAATTTGGAAAAGAAAGGAATATCAGAGCTTGAATATGGTGAAATGCTTCAGAAAAAGGGCGTTGTAATTGTAGATGAGAATGACTCTGAAATATCAAAGGATATCGTAGCAAAGCTTCAGGAGGAGTTGGAGAAGTATTATCATGTAAAGGCAGCTGTAGGAAACCTTTCGGGGGATGCGTATAATATCAGAATTATTCATGATGGTGAATATTATGCTGAAAATGAGATGCATGATCCACACAGTGATAACCTAAAAGGATATATTGTACAGCATATAACAGAAGAAGCTGAGCATTTTACAAATACAAAGGGCAGCTCTCCGGATATTAAAAAGATTGTTCAGGAACTTATAATAAAAGGTGATGTAAGAGAGCGCATGATTTCGATTTTTGATTGGAAAAGACTTGATTCCGGAAAAGATTGGACTTTTGTTCTCAGAAAAAAGATTAAAACAAAGTTTGGGGAAAATGTGGAGCACATGAATTTTGGTAATAAAAAAGCCTTCAATTATTACAATTATTATCGTTTAAAAATTGATGGTAATGGGAAAATGGAATTTGATGCATTTTGTGATAGTAATCAGAGCGAAACAGAAGAGTGGAACAAAATTTGTTATGCCTATGATTTTGTAGAAGATAAGCACCATGGTGTACAAAATCACGTAGAAGGATTAATGTATTCGAACATTGATAATATTCACGCTATATTGTTAACGCGCGAAAAGACCTTACCAAATATTTCGGCATTAATGGACACGTTGATAGAAACAGATGCCAAGGAAAGAGTTTCGAAAGAAATATTGTTGAAAGCAATAAATGATTTTGAAACTGAATATATTGCTGCAGGGGAAATTATTTCTGAATGGAAAAACAAATTGTCTGTGGAAACCGAAATGATTACTAAGAAATCGATAAAAAAGATACTAAACATGAAATCGGGAACAGCATCAAAATTTAATAGATTTTTACATCAAAAGTATGGTATATGGATTGATGGTGAGCTGAGAAAAGGAGAATTTGAATATCTTTACCAAATTGGAAATCTCTTAAACATTAAGTATGATTACAATGAAAATGATTATTTAGATGGGCGTGCTTTTGTATACTATGTAGGAGCTAAAGGTAACAATAAAAAAACCAAATATCCAAATGCTTGTTGTATGCGCAAGGTTATTTCGTTGGGAGAAACACTTGAATATGAAGAGGCACTTCCATTGATGACAGTAGAATTTGTACGCAATAGTCAATTCACAGTGCTTCCGTTCCCGTTCAAATATTTGCGAGAATATATTGAGCAGTGTTGATTAGGAATAATGGACAGGGACATAGATATGTTATAATAGGCATTTTAAGAATAAGGGACAGTATTACACTTATTTTGACTAAGATAGTCCCTTGTGGACGACACTGGATTGGTTTATCCTATATCCAGGCTTGAGACAAGCCAATGAGAAAATGAAAATTGACAACTGAATAGCAGTTACAGATTTGAGTAGAATTACGGATCATATATACGCAGGATGAAAATCAAAGTTATCATATAGACGGATAATGAAAATTTTGTAATTACCAACATGGGAGCATTGCTTCTGGCAAAAGATTTAAATGTATTTGCACATTTAAAGAGAAAGGCTATTCGTGTAATCAAGTATAAGGGCAATGGTAAAACAAATGCTATCAGAGAACAGGTATTTACGAAAGGATATGCAATTCAGTTTGATGATATTACAGATTATATTATGACATTGATTCCGCAAGAGGAAGAAATTGATGGTGGAAGAAGGCAGGAACATATTATGTTTCCGCGCAAGGCAATAAGAGAAATGCTCGGAAATATGATTATTCATCAGGATTTGATTGCACATGGTAGCGGACCAGTTATGGAAATTTTCGATACTAAGGTTGAAGCATCAAATCCAGGAAGTTTGTTGGTAGAGGTGAACCGTATTATTGACACGGTTCCACATTCCAGAAATGAATCAATGGCTTCTTTTCTGCGAATAGTGCGAATTTGTGAGGAACGAGGTAGTGGATTTGATTGTATGGAAGAAGGTATGCGTGATTTGACGATTCCGGCACCCAAGGTCGAAACGGGGATGACTTTACCAGAACAAAACTATATTGGTATGACAATTTGAATGATTGGAAGAAAGACGATAAAATCAGAATCTGTTATCTGTATACTTGTTATTGCTATGTCAATGAAATCGAGGTGGCAAATGCGGTGCTGAGAGAACGATTTGGTGTAGAGGAGAAGAACAAAGCAATTATATCAAGAATAATAAAAGATACTATAGATGCAGGTTTTATTAAGTTGTCAGATGAAAACGCTGCGCCGAAATTAAGAAGATATATACCTTATTGGGCATAAGATTTTAGTTGATGGGTAGTTGATGGAAAGAAGCTAAGTAAGAATATATTTTCACAAAGCCAAGAAAATAAGGGGAATACGGGAAATTTTATGTAAAAATTTAGTTGATGGGTAGTTGATAGTATATTAAGATTCGACAAAATTTCTATGACTTAAAAAGGGTTACAGAGTGTAACCTTTTTGTGTCAAAGGAAAATTATGTTTTCTGACAGAATAGAGATTTTATCAAGAGGAACAATTTCTCTGGGACAGACAATGGAAGGATTTTTCGCGGGTGAATCTGTACCAGTAAATCAAAAATTATCAGATATGTTATTGCAACTGCACATAAGTGAGCGTACAGGTCGTGGAGTCCCAAAGATAACAGAGGTTTATGGAAAAGGAACATATGAGTTCAGGGAAAATTCTATTGTCGTATCGATTCCGTTTACCAGGGTATCAACAGGGGATGAGGACCCAAGATGGAACTCATGAAGTGGTAAGGGTGGTTCGGAGGATGAGAAAATTAAGCGTATTTTGGAATTTTGTCAAACCCCGAAAGGTATATTAGAAATCTGTAATTCCCGGAGGTGAGTACACTTCTACGTATAATAAGATAAGAGAAATACGCTGGATTCCTGTCAGTGAAGGATATCCAGATAATTCGAGAATGGTTTTGATAACGTTACAGTATGAAAATGGAGACTATGAAATTGATATTGCAGAGAAAGGGAGCAAAGTTGATTTTTCAAGATGTCCTTAGTATAGAACAGGAATTATTAAAATAGATGTAAATATCTATGACGGATAAAGAGAGGTGTCTTTCCTAGTGGTAGGCATCTTTTTTATTTAAAACCGTGTGGTGCATTTACCCATTTATATTGTCACTTCACCCTTAAAGGTTCAAAATGTTGCAAAAACAATACAAATATATTGAATTATAAATAATTTGGCATTATAATAAAGAAAATGAATGGAAGTGGAGGTGTTTGATATGGCTAGTACAATTCAAGTTAGAGTAGAAGATGAGTTAAAGAATAAATCAGATGCATTATTTAAAGATTTGGGTACAGACACAACAACAGCAATAAGAATGTTTTTAACACAGGCTGTTGCAGCAAATGGATTTCCTTTTGAAATAAAAAGACAGGCAGAAACAAATCCATATGCACCGATGACGGAGAAAGAGATGCTTGCAAAATTGAAAAAGTCCAGAAAACAGGGAATATTCAGAGAGGCAGATGATGTGATTTCTGATATGAGGTCAAAGTATGGATTATAAGATTGTTTTGGCAAAGGATGCGGAGGAAGATCTTGATAGATTCGTTGCATATCTTTTGTTTGAAAAGGAAAGTGAACAGGCTGCAAGAAATTTATTAAACGATTTTGAGGCGACAAAGGAAAGTTTGTCAAATGTTGCTGGAAGTCTGAAACTCTGTGATAATCCCAAACTAAGAGAGTTAGGATACCACAGAATCAATTTCCTATCACATAGATATTTTATGTTGTATCGAATTGAAAACGGTACAGTTTATGTGGATAATATTTTCCATGAATTGCAAGATTATGAGAGTAATATGAATTAAATATAGAAGAAAACTGGCGGCACTCAGGCTTATAGCTTGAGTGCCTTTTTGACTGGAGGATAAGGCATAATGATAAGCTTGGGTACATTAAAGGAAATAACTAATTTGAGAAGTATATAACCGCATGAGGCATTGAATTTTACAACTTGGATAGCGGAGAATGTTGACATGCTTGCAGATGTTGTTGGTCTTGATATTACAGTTGATAAGACAGAATCATCTGTTGGAGATTTTAATGTTGACATTTATGCATCTGAAACAGGCACCTACAGAAAGATTATCATTGAAAATCAATTAGAAAACATGGAACATGACCATCTTGGCGAATTGATTACTTATGCATCCGGGAAAGACGCAGATGTTGTTATTTGGGTAGTAAAACACGCACGAGAGGAACAAAAGGCAAGGTAGATTTGCAAACTATTATTGATGAGGATTTTATTCCACCTTCCAGCGAAAGGAATTAAAACTAATAATGCACACCCCTGTCCGTAGTTTGAACCCCCTTAACTGACTACAATCTGACTACTACACAAGGCATTGATTTGCTCCGTTTTGCATTATTTTGCAAAAAGTGTAGTTTTAGAGAATAAAAATACGATGCCCAGTAAAGTCAATAAATCCTTGCAAAACTTGGCAATACAGGGCATCTCAGAACAGGAGAAATTTATGATTAAAGTTTTATTCATCTGCCACGGCAATATCTGTACAATATCTCTTAAGTCTTGAATTTACAAGGATTCTGCGAATTAGAATGGCAGTTCTATGCCAAGTTTATGCCAGAAAAAATGTTGGATTAGAGTTATGACATAGCAGGTTATTAAGACGAAATAGGATATGTTTACAGTTGGTAAAACTGCGATAGACTTGATGCCAGAGGGCACCTAGGTATTTAATTCATAACGGATTATTTACAAGGGTGTCTTTTGCTTTGCCTTCCAATCACAGATGTGGAATTCAACTGCCAACATATGAGTAATTTATTGAGGAAAGTTCTGTTGTCTAATATTCTAGAATGGTATAAGATAATTATAAAAGGTCTAGGTAATTGAGAAACAAGTTCGCAATCTTGATTGAAAACAAGGATAGAATCCTGCAATGCAGGATTCTTGGAATGGAAGGTGGTAGTCATTCATTTAGGGCATGACAAAAAGGCTTCATAGTTAGTATGAAGCAGAAAAATTTATAAAAACTCAATTTTAAGCAATCAAAGGCTTAAGACTTCGAATGTATTGATGTTGATGAATTTTATCAGCAACGATTACTGTAACAAGTTGAGCAATGCCAGCCAAAAGTAAATCGGCATGAAGCGTTTTTTCGTTCTGGGTTTTACGGTTAGCTACGCAAAAGCTGTCTTTAAAGTGGTTGATGGACTTTTCAACGTTTACACGGATTTTATATGTTTCTTCCCATTCTGTCGAACCTCGTTCAACTCTGGGATAGGCACGAAGATTCCTTTCTGGATAAACGTAAATCATTCTTCCACAGGAAGATGTTGTGCAGGGATTATTACAATGGCATACACGGCGTTTTGTTTTATCCGCTTTATTGTATTCCCATTTCATTTTCGGGCAGACAAATTTCATGGTAGGAAGTTTGCTTCTTAAATGAGATTTACTGCCTTCTCGTTTCATAGGAAGTGTAGAATCGTGTGGACAGCAGGGAATGCCATTTTCATTTACTGTGTAGTCAGTTCCTTCCTTGGATAATTTGCCCCGGAGAGGAATAAAAGCCTTACGAAATCCAATGTCTTCAAAAAGAGATTTATAGATCTCAATTGTATCAAAAGCGGCATCCCCAAGAAACGTCTTTGGCTCTATTAAAGGATGCTTTTTGAAAAAATCAATTAAAACAAGAAGTAGCGCTTTTGAGTCTGCAAGAGATTTATCCTCATCAGGAGAGTCAGATTTCTTTTCCACAACGATATCCAGATGAGCTTTAGGAACTTTTTGTTATAGAAAGTGATATCACGGACAATGCCAAGCCTATTGGTTACAATGCCGAACTTATAGGCATAGCAGAAATGTCCATTGATATACATCTGTTGGATTGCCTGATTCGAAGCAGCATGGATCCATAGGCAGCCTTATAAGGATCATAGCTTTTATCAAGGTTGTTTGCCTTTGCAAAAGCCTTTAACTGTTTGATAATACGGATTGCGTATTTTGGATTATTTTCAGTGACCCAGGCTTCAATGCCAGAGGTATCGAAGATAGTCATAGTCGCCAGATGAGGGTCAAGTTTTTGGCATATCGGTTCGGTCATATCAACCATGTGATCGAACATAGATTGTAAGTCCATCAGGAAATTCTGTTTAAAACGGGTAAATTTTGAGGCATCAGGAACAACATCAAAGCCACAGAAATCACGTAATTCCTGAGAGTATTTCAAGAAAACGATCAGGAGCATATCAGTCGGGATTGAGAATATACGCTGAATCAGAAAAGCTTTAAGCATTGGATAAAGCTGGTGCTTACGAGGTCTTCCAGTTGAAGCGTGAAAATGAGTAACAAAAGAAACAGGAACAATTTCATTAAGGTTAATGGTTTCATCAAGAAGTGAAAGGAACTGGTATTTGTCGTTGTCGAATTTATTTTGGCAAGCTTCAAAAACTTCTGCCAAAGTGAGTTGCTTATGTGTTATCATATGAGTATATCTCCTTTAAGGTGGATTGGTTAATAGTTTCTAGGCAACTCTATTTTACCATAAACCTTGAGGAGATATTTTATTTTAACAACAAAAAATGCCGTATTTATGCGGTGTTTGGCGTTTCGCAAACGCCTAATAAAAGGTCAGTTAAAAGGAGAAATACATATGTCAGAAACGATTGAAGCAGCAATTATGACAGGAGCCATGGCAGCAGCAATTACTTTATTAACGTCAATATTAACGCTAATTGTAAATGCACGTATTGAAATAAAAAAAAGAAATATAGAAATACAACAAAAATATTATGAGACAAAGAGAGAAAATTTGAATGGTACATATCAAAAATTACTTTCAATAGTTAATTATTATCCGAATGTATCGCCTAATGACATATTAAAAAGTATAGAATATCCACCTAATTACTCGATGGAGTCATTTGATGCAATTATTACTATTTTAGGTTATCAGATTGAAGACTATTCAAATAATTTGAAACGTGAAGGGTTAGATTTTACAAAAAAAGGCGAGTTAGAAATAGAAATCTCAAACAGAGAGTATGTTATAAAGCAAATAGAACAAATTCGAGATGATTATATTGAAGCTTGTAATAAATATAATGATTTTTGTAAGAATGATAAAATGATATTTGATCTATATGCAGGACAGGATGTAAAAAACACACTTGTAGAGTTTGAAGTAATTATTCATAATACCTTTAAGTCGGGTAGAGGCGTTGGTGACATTTATGACTCAACAAAAAATATTATAGATATCGCCCGACATAATATGACTGTAGCTATGAGAAATGATATTGGACTAAATTAAAGATAGATATTATTAAAGTTTTTAGGTAAGGTACTTGTCTGCAGATTTAATAAGTATTTGTAATGGTTCGCGAAATTTACAAGTGCTATTTACGAAGGAGGATTAATTATAATGGTAAACTAGAATAATATTCATTTGCCTTCGTCAATTATTGATGCTAAAGAGAAGGCATAAAGAATATAAATAATGGCGTAACTAGGAATGGTGATTATAAAGTGGGAATCATTCCCCACCGCCATTTTTTAATATAATTGAAAATTTATGGGAGGGATAGCAATGGCACAACATTTGTCAGTCAGAGTTCCTTGGCATGATCATGGGTGGGACGGTACTATATGTACTGCTCCGGATTACAATACATCATGTTTAAGATTAAAGAATATTTTTGAAAATAAGGATGATACAGCTGAGTGTGCGATGTGTGGACAGTGCATGGCTGGAAATGAAGAGGGACTTCCATGTGTAAGTGAAGGCGCTGCTTTCATGTCATCTGTTCCGCTTAAAAAAACACAGATTCATCCGTATAAGAAGAATAATCCAGATACTCATGGACATTTTTTACCAACAGAGGTTACTTTTCCTGCGTACTCTTTGCCGGGACGACCTTATCGCTGGATGAGAAAAGAAATGGTAATCGGAAATCGAAATACAACTGGATTACAAGATATTTATGGAATTAATTATGATAATTCCATTGAGCCAACATTTCATTGGATGAAAAATAATAATGAAGGTTGGATTCAAGAGGCAGCTAATCATAAAGCTGTTTTTGATGTGTTCTATGATGATGTTATTCCAGATAAATCGCTTTGTGTTATATACGCAAAACAAGTTCCGTTTGTAGAAGATAACAGGCGTGTGATTCTTGGAATTGGTCATATAACAAACTTGTTACCAGCTATAGAACATAATCATACGGAAGATGGAGAATTACGTTCTATGACATGGGAAACAATGCTTTCACATAGTATTAGAACAGATAATAAAGATGGATTTCTAATTCCGTATCAGGAAATGATGGAATATGCGAAGACTCATGAAGACTTTGATATATTTTCTATAGCTGTGTTTAATCCAGATGATGCATTTGGTGAGTTTTCTTTTGCTACAGAACACGTTTCTTTTGATTCTATGATTGATGTTATTCAAAATTGTATTAAATCAATGCAGATTGTAAATGAATGTCTCGGTGGTTATTCAGATGTTTTGGGTTGGTTAAATGCAAGATTAGCTGAAGTATGGAAAGATAGAGGGGCATTCCCTGGATTAGGAGAAGTACTCTGTTCACTAGGAATTCCGCTTGGTGTAGTAATAGCGAAAGAAATAAGAAATATCCATAATGACAATGATATGGACTTTTGGGGCTTGGTCGATGCGATTTTTGATAATCCATCTGAATATTTAAGTGATTCCTTAGGCGCATGTATTTCGCCGATTATTCAAACTGCTTGGAAGAAGTTAAAACCAGAACGTAAAAGTCTTATTAAATTACTTTCACGTTTTTCTTTAACCTTAGAACAAGCGGAACTATTGTACAATCCAAGTACAAGAGTGAAATATGATATCGAGTGCTCTGATAAAGATTTACTTGAAAATCCATATTTGATTTATGAAAAAACAAGATTACTACATCCTGATTTAGTTGTGTCTATCAAGCGTGTAGATAGAGCAGTTTTCCCAATTAAAGAAATTGCTGATAATTATCCATTGGAAGAACCTTCAAAATTAACATCAGATAACGATTGGCGAAGAATACGTGCCTTAGCCGTAAGAGTTTTGGAAACAGAAGCTGAAAAAGGAAACACAATATTACCATACAATATGTTGTTAGACGCTATTCATGATTTGATTATGGAACCACCTTGCACTGTAACAAATGATATTCTACAAGGCATTGAATCTCTCTTACGTCCAGAGATCATAAAGAGAGAGATGAAAAACGGTACAGAGTATTACAAGTTGGTACGTATTAATGAGTTTGATAAAATGATTGAAAAACGTATTGGAAAGCGTATCAAAGCGCCTAAACTTTCAGTTAATGCTGACTGGAGAAAGTTACTTGATGAAGCTTTAGCACAGCAAGGATTCCCTAACAAGAATTTATCTGAAGATGAAGAGCGTGCCAGAACAGAGAAAGCAGCGGTTCTAGAAGAATTGGCTAAATCAAGAATTTCTGTTTTAGTTGGTGATGCAGGAACTGGAAAGACAACAGTTTTAGCTACACTTTGTGCAGAACCATCTATCAAAGCCGGAGGAGCGTTGCTACTTGCACCAACAGGGAAGGCGACAGTACGTTTAATGGAAAGCATGGGAGAATTGGCCAATGAATTTGAATCATTAAATGTAGCTCAATTCCTAGCGCGAAATGGCGGATTTGACTGGGACAGCATGAAATATAGACTATGTAGACAAATCAAAACGGCAATCCCTAAAACAGTTATTATTGACGAAGCATCTATGCTTACAGAAGAAATGTTTGGTGCCTTGTTAAGTGGTATAAGTTCTGCAGAACGTATCATTCTCGTTGGGGATCCAAATCAGTTGCCGCCTATAGGTGCTGGAAGACCTTTTGTTGATCTAATAGGATTGCTTAAATTAAGTTTACCTGGTGTTAAATTTCCTAAAGTGTGCAATTGTTATGGAGAACTTACAGTTAATCGAAGACAACAGAATTCGGAAACTGAAAGACTGGATGTTGAATTGTCTAGATTGTTTACAAATACTGATAATCCTACAGATGAAAATATCATTGCACAGATTAAACTAGGGCAAACTAATAATGTTGATTTTGTACAATGGAAAACACGAGAAGATTTAGAAGAAAAAATAATTGAAACGTTGCAAGCCGAAATATCTGATGGAGATTTAAACGAACAAGAAGCATTTGATAAATCCCTTGGTGCAACTTTTAAAGGTGATTACACATATTTCAACAGAGGCATTGCAAAAAATGCAGAGAACTGGCAGTTGTTAGCTCCAGTTAGAAATGACGCACATGGTGTAATGAATATCAATCATTTACTTCATATGAGATATCGTGAAAACTTATTAGAGGTTGATAAAAGAAGTCGTTATAAAAAAATAGCAAAACCATTTGGCCCAGAAGGAATTGTTTACGGCGATAAAGTTATTAATGTAATTAATCATAGACGTGATGCCTGGCCAGAAGGCGGTAGAAATTATATTGCTAATGGAGAAATTGGAATTGCATGTGGTGCATTTGGCAAACAACATGATTTCTTGAATGTTGAATTTTCTTCACAAAATCAATATTCCTATTCATATACGGCAGGAGAATTTGGGGAAGATTCAGATATTAAACTAGAACTTGCTTATGCTTTGACAGTGCATAAAGCACAAGGAAGCCAGTTCGATACTGTATTCCTTGTTATTGCTGAACCTTGTCGAATATTGTCGAGAGAGATGTTATATACTGCCTTAACACGACAAAAAGGTAAAATTGTGATTCTATATAATAAAAATCCGTTGGAGTTAATGAAATATACATCAGTAGCGTATTCTGATATTGCAAAACGTTTTACAGACTTGTTAGCAGATGTGTTTGCAGACTATAAACCTGAAATTGTTGAACATGATGGTAACTTCTATGAAGAAAGATTAATTCACAAAACTGCTAAAGGTGAAATGGTTAGAAGTAAGTCTGAAGTTATTATTGCAAACGCATTGTATTATAACGACATTCCATATACTTATGAACCTGATTTATTAGTGGAAGGTCGTTTGAAAAAGCCTGATTTTGAAATTAAAGATGAAGATACTGGTATTACATGGTATTGGGAACACTGTGGCATGATGAATGATCCAAAGTATAAGAAGCGCTGGCAAGATAAAAAAGAATTATATAAGAAGAATGGTATTGAAGAAGGTAAGAATTTAATTGTTACGGAAGATTTAGATGGAAGCATTGATTCAGATGAAATTCAAAAAATAATTGATGAATATCTAAAATAAAAAGGCGACAAACCGAAATGTGAGAAATATTTATTCATTTTAAAGTCAAGAGAGACGAGAAAATCGTCTTTCTTGGCTTTTTGTTTTGAAATATACAATTTATATATATTATTATGCATTGAAATGGTATATGAAAAACATTATACTAAAACTAGATAGTGTAAAGTACACATGAAAACAGTTAGGGTAGTTGCAGCAATAATAAAGGCAGTTAATAATAAGAAAGAACCAATTATTTTTGCAACCCAGCGAGGATATGGAGAATTCAAAGATGGCTGGGAATTTCCAGGTGGTAAGATAGAAGCTGGAGAGACTCCACAGGAAGCATTAAAACGTGAGATTATGGAAGAATTAGATACAGAGATTAAAGTTGGAGCTTTAATCGACACGATAGAATATGATTATCCTAATTTCCATCTTTCAATGGATTGCTTCTGGTGTGAGATATTAAGCGGAGATCTGGTATTAAAGGAACATGAGAATGCAAAATGGCTGACTAAGGAGCATATTGGAGAGGTTAAGTGGCTGCCAGCGGATGTTACTTTGATTGAGAAGATAAGAGGGGATATGTAGGGCTTTATGCCAAGATAAATAATTATTTGCGTACTGCATCATATAGAAAAAATTATCAGAAATACTTAAATGGTCCGTCAAAAGGAAAATACATTGATTTAGATTTTGCATATTTACAGGAATTGTCGACGGTGGATATGCATCTGAGAAATTTGGTTACAAAGATGTGCATTGATATTGAACATGATCTAAAGGTGCTGCTTTTGGAGAATCTTGAAAATGATTCCGGGGAAGATGGTTATGATATAGTTGATAATTTTTGGAGTAATAATCCATATATTGTTGGTAAAATAGAAGCTGCAAGTGCATCTCCGTTTACTGGAAACTTAATCAATAAATACTTTACGATTCAAAGAGTGCATAAATCTCAGAAGGGAAAATCGGAAAATAAAATAACAGCATTTGATTGTCCGGCTTGGGTATTGATGGAATTATTGAGTTTTGGAGATTTCATTCGTTTTTATGAATATTATTATGGATTGAAGGGTGGTATGCCAGTTGATATATCTATGATTAATTTGGTAAAGAGTTTACGAAATGGATGTGCACATAATAATTGTATCATTGCGGATTTGAATCCGGGAAGTTCTATAGCTCCGGCAGCCATATATCGAATAATCAAAACAATGCCAGATATAAATAAAAATCAGAGGCAAAAGAAATTGTCCTGTCGTGCGGTTTTAGAGTTCGTTAGTATGCTTTGTGTATATAATATGGTTGTATCCGAAAAAGTAAAAAAACACCGAATTAATGAGCTTAAGCAATTGTTTGATGATCTGACGCTATGGCTTGGGTAAGGCACATGAATCTACTGAAAGAGATGGAGAAGAAAGCAGTAGTCAGAGAAGTAATTTATGAATGATTTGAAATGAAACCAGCTCGAAAACGGCAAAATAAAGAAAAACATTACTTGTAAATATTTGATATTTTGCCGATAATGTAGTATACTATATCATAATAAAGTATAAATTTAGATCTGATTTATAACGGAGGAGAGCAGATGCGATACCTTTCAGTTACTGAAATAGCGAAGAAATGGGATGTGTCGGAACGTAGCGTCAGAAATTACTGTGCTCAGGGACGAGTAAACGGTGCATTTCTTACCGGCAAGACTTGGAACATTCCCGAAAATGTAGAAAAGCCGGAGCGTTCCAATAAAAAGAAAGAACAGCCAATTACATTGCTAGATATTCTGCAGGAGCAGAAGGCAAGTAAGTATTCCGGTGGTATTTATCATAAGACACAGATTGAGTTAACATATAACTCCAATCATATTGAAGGCAGCCGCCTGACCCACGATCAGACCAGATATATCTTTGAAACCAACACCATCGGTGTAGAAAAAGATGTGCTGAATGTGGATGATGTGATTGAAACAGCAAATCACTTCCGCTGTATTGATATGATTATTGATAATGCAAAGAAAGCTCTGACAGAGAAGTTTATGAAAGAACTTCATCTGGTCTTGAAGAGTGGTACCAGTGATTCCAGAAAAGATTGGTTTGCCGTAGGCGACTATAAAAAGATACCGAATGAAGTCGGTGGCATGGATACAGCACTTCCAGAAGAAGTTGCCGATAAAATGAAAGCTCTGCTGACAGAGTACAACGGAAAAGAAGAAAAGACTTTTGAGGATATTCTGGATTTCCATGTGAAGTTTGAACGCATCCATCCATTCCAGGACGGCAACGGTCGTGTGGGCAGATTAATTATGTTCAAGGAATGTCTGAAATATAATATCATTCCGTTTATCATCGAGGATAATCTGAAGATGTTCTATTATCGTGGATTGAAAGAATGGAACAATGAAAAAGGCTATCTGACAGATACCTGTCTGACCGCACAGGATAAGTATAAGGCATATTTGGATTATTTTAGAATTGCATATTAAACATTGCATTTTTATCAAATATTTACTATGAGTTGTTTTGACAGATTTGTTTTACATTTTCATTCCATGGTGAAAGACTGTCAAGTGAAATCCTTGCGGAGGTAAAATCCCGGGTGCTGAGCGAAGACACCCGCAGGTTTATTCTGTATATAAGAGATAGGATAGAGCAGGGAAAGCCGGTTTTCCGAGGAAGAACAGGAAGTGGCACGGTACATGCTGGCACAAAAGATCAAACTGGAACAGGAGTGTATACGATAATGTATAAGAAACGTTCCATAAGGAGGAAATTATGAAGAAGAAAATATTACTGTGTCTGATAGCGCAGCTCATATGCTGGAGCATTATGACGATGTCAGATTATATGGAAGAAACATATAATGACAGTTTCAATCTGATTGTTGTATTTGCGGTTCCTCTGATGTGTGTGGTTCTGTATGCTATATTCAGGAGATGGATATATGCCAATCAGATGGTGCGGCTGAAAGATGTCGTCATAATCTGCGTGACGTGGCTGATCTGTGGACTGATACTGGGATTTCTGATAGTTGCTTTGGTTAACAATCAAATGTGGATAGTGTCGCAGGCTACAGGAGGATGGGAACATCTGCTGAATGGGATAGAATATATGATGTTCGCCGTGACGCTTGCGGGAATACCATTTGTGGCTGTAGTATTGATCGAATCGGTTATAGGAATAGTGAAATTGTTAAGGAAATGATATTGTAGAGGAGATTATATGACAGGATTTAAGCTGATTGCATATGAAAAGAAAAATGGCGAAGTTTCAGTAGAAGAATTTCTGGATTCTGTTAATCCTAAGATGCGAGCTAAGATATTTGGATTATTGGGAATTCTTCAAGATTCCGAAAAACGAGATACAGATTGCAAAGGATAGAAGAAAGGATTTCATAGAAAGGGTGATGAGAAATGAGAACATTTGATGACATGCTTTCTAAGCAATTACAGGATGAAGAATTTAAAAAGGAATATGATGCAATCCAGCCAGAGATGATGTTATAAGGGCTATCGTAGATGCTCGTACTTCTCGGAATATGACACAAAAGGAACTGGTTGAACGTACGGGTATTAATCAGGCAGATATCAGCAAGCTTGAGAATGGAACACGGAATCCTTCTGTTAATTTACTTAAAAGGTTAGCGGATGGTATAGGAATGGCTCTTAAGATTGAGTTTGTGCCAAAACGGAATATATAATAATATATTCATACTTATTGGCTTTTCCAGGAATAATTAATTTAATAGATTAAATCCATAAATGGCACTTAGGATAATATAACTTTCTAGACGCCATTCTTATTTTAAAAACACAAGCTGCAGGTGTACGATGATTTTGAACATAATTGACATTATTGTCAAAAATATTCAATAAGGAGTCCGATATTAAGATTAATCGGAATAAGTATTTAAATGATTTAATAAATAGAATACATAACGGTATGATTAAAATACTTTTTATCTGCCACGGCAGTGTTTAAGGGACGGAGCAAAAGCCTTGATTTTATTGGGGTTCTTGGATGGAAATATAGAATTTACACCTTTGGAAGATTGGATCGGTATTTAAAACATATGGAAACTACAAGAGATATGTTTTGAAAAATAGGAATTGATGAATAATAGCATAACTTCAAGAGATAAAGAGACTGCTGATTTTTTTACAAAAACAATCTTGATAGTAACATTGAATGCTATATAATAACATTAACAGAACCCACCACGCCTATGATTTTTCATGCGCAACCCGGTGGGACTTTCTTATTTATGGGGGGTATGTATCAATATCACAAATCAATATTAACAATAGAACAACAAGTATAATCTTATGTAGATGCAGGAATGGAGAATTACATCTCATGAAGATTTAGAGAGGGTGTTAAAATCAATTGGGTTTTATCGTTTAAGAGGCTACTTGTTTCGTTTATATGATAATGCTACAAAGAAGTATCCAGATGTTGGATTTTTGCTGTAGGATACTGGCGTCCTCCTGCGGAAGTATCCTAAGTGCAAGCATTATCCCGCTAAAACAGAGCCTTCCATTAATGACTTTAGGTACGGCTGCCGGTTTAGTATGCAGTCAACATTCTACACTCCGCATAAGCAACGGCTTGTGCACTTCATTCATCCGGTAATAGTAGTTGGTAACTGTGATAGAATGTGCATCGCACCATTGCTTAACAGACATATCTTCAGGATGTCTCTTACAATTCTGGATCATGCCTGCTCACTCACGGAGTCTGCAATTCCATGCAACTAGAGCGGTTTTAATATTCATCAGCATCCCTTCTTCATGTATCTAAAAAGTTTAGCCTAAACTTTTTAGGCTCTCTGTAGCGATATACTAATTATAGCAAAAATACAGGAATGGTATATATGCTTGCTATGAGGTGTTTATATGGAGATTATTCTTCGGAAGGGGTGTTGTTATCGGTATCAGACTCTTCGGTCACATTATCGGAGGGAGTTTTCTCTACAATAATAGTATTTTCGTTTGCAGACTTCTGAAGGGTGTTAAGGATAATCTTACCTTCTGTTTCTAATTGCTTTTTCTGTGTTTCTTGGTATATGAAAGCAATTCCTCCGGCTACGACAGCAGTGCCGATTACACCAACAAGGCCACCCTGGATTCTTCCGAGCCTTAATTTGGATGCAGACTCGGCTGCGAAATAGTTGATGATTCTTCGGAGACCGTTCTGCATACTGCCGTTACCAAGTTCTGCTAGGGCGTGAGTTGTGATAGGTGCTGAAGGGTTAGGTGTAGAAATTATCTTTGCTATCTGGGTTGCTGTACTGTTCATAATTGTTTCCTCCTTTGGAATGAAAATGTTTGTTTCTTTGTTGTATAAATCATACATCCGTGCTATTCTAAAGTAAAGAATAACAATTCGTTTAATGAATCTTTTGAGAATAGTTAATTGTTTAGAAACGAACAATAATTCGTTTATGTTTTTGGAGGTATTTATATGTTTTTGAAGGGGAAACCATTAGATGAGTACAAAGGATTTTCATACAGGCTTGTCAAGGTTGCCATTGAAAAAGGAATAGAAGATACGAGAGAATTGGCAGATGCTTTGTATGAAAATGCGGAATGTAAAAATGCAATTACAATAAGAAAAACACAAAAGAAAAATCCTGATGATCCGCTAAAAAATATAATGAAAAATATACAGATACATTTGAATACCGAGGATGCTTATGAAGTTAATAGCAGGTACATGTATGCATATAGTACTATTTTTGACTGTTCATATGACTATTTATATGGTAGGTCAGAGATTATGACAGCAGATCTTGATGTACGAGATATATGCAATAAAACGGGGCTTTCGGAAAAGGCTGTTGTTAATCTTGTTGAGAGGCATCAGGATGAAATAGAGTCTAGCGGATTCTCTGTTATAGAATGGTGGTCTGAACTTTTGTATGACATACCATTTACTGCAATTCCTATGGCTTTTATGGCTTATGCAAGCAGACTTGTAGAGTTGCATGATATAGATAAGAAGATAGAGGCTTGCGAAAAAGCCGTAAAGGATGTGTCGATGGATGTCACCATCATGAAATGTCTGATGGATGATGATAATCAGAAAACACTTAAACATATAAGACGAGATAAAGAAGATTCTATTCTTGGTGCCCATCACAAGATGGTTTCTTGCGTTGCGGACTTATTGAATCAGTATGCAGAGCAATGGGCGGAGAAACAGCATCCAGAGTATAGTGAATTATATTATCATGGAGAGATTAACAAAAGAAAAATAATCAATGAAGCATTAAAAACTCAATAATATGAAACGATTCACACGGTCTTGAGAGGTCTCCTCAGTATAATGCAGATGCATTTGAGGCTAGAGGTGTGAATGAAGTGAAGCGGGAAGCGACACATAAGGAAGTATCGAAGATAAGAGAAGATAAAGCCAGTGCGGGATTTTGATATCCAGTACCGGCTTTATTGATTTTTAAAGAGGTGTGGTGTAGAAGTAAATTATCAATGTAATCGCAAGAAAAAAGCAAGAATCTAAGCATGGAGTTTTTTTAAGATAATGTTAAAATAAATATATCGGTATTGAGAAAGGAGGCAAGCCTATATGCCTAAAACTACACTGATCGATTGTTGTATTAAGAAATATGCTTATCGAGAAGTATCACAAATATATCAGGAATTAGAGATATCAGGGGAAGGCCTGTCACAATCACAGGTTGAATTGATGAGGGAGAAGTATGGTATAAATAGTTTCTCGCAAAGAAGAAATGATACCATGTTACGACTACTGCGGCGTGCCTTCATCAATCCATTTAATATCATTCTTTTAGTTCTTGGAATCATTTCACTGGCTACAGACGTGGTTCTTGTATCGAATTTTGCCAGAAATGCAACGACTGCGGTTATCATCTTTTCAATGATTTTGATTAGCGGAACAATCCGCCTGATTCAGGAACTTCGTGCAAAGAATGCATCAAAACAGCTAAAACGGCTGATACATGAAAGCATTACCGTACGGCGTGCGGGAGAAGTGAAAGAGATTTCGGCGGAGGAACTTGTAGTTGGAGATATTGTTCTGCTCTCGGCAGGTGATCGCATTCCTGCGGATATGAGACTCACCAAAGTAAGTGATCTATTTCTCTCCCAGGCAGCAATCACGGGCGAAAGTGCGATCCTGGAAAAAATGCACAGGCATTGAGTTACAGTAATTCGGAGTCCTTGACTCAGCTTGAAAATCTTGCATTTATGGCAACGACTGTCATCAGTGGAAAAGGTGAGGGTATTGTGCTTGCAGTCGGAAAAGACACACTATATGGTGGTTTTACGAAAGAAGATCCAGATGAAAAACAGTCTTTTTAAAAAGGAGCCAACTCTATTGCCTGGGTCATGCTCCGGTTTATTGCAGTATTGATTCCTATTGTATTCATACTATTGCAGATCACAGGTGGCAGGTGGTTGGAATCCTTTGCCTTTGTACTGTCTGTTGCCGTTGGTTTGATGCCGGAAATGCTGCCGATGGTGATTACAGCCTGCCTTGCAAGGGGCAGCCTGAGTATGAGTAAAAAGCAGACAATCATTAAAGACATTAATGCAATGCAAGGATTTGGTAGCATGGATGTGCTCTGCATGGATAAAACAGGAACACTGACCAATGAAAGTATCCTATTGGAATACTATATGGATGTGCTGGGAAACGAAAGTGGGCAGGTATTGGATTTTGTTTTTTTAAATAGTGCTTATCATTCCGGTGTATGTAATCCAATTGATAATGCAATTCTTGCCTGCCAGACGATGCCTGGGCATGAACAGCATTTTTCTTATCTTCTTATGCGGTATCAGAAAGAGGATGAAATTCCATTTGATTATTCCCGCAAATTTGTTAGTACACTGGTGACAGATAAAAATGGAGATTGCCAGCTTATTATGAAGGGGAATATTTCCCAGATTGTGTCTCGGTGCAGTCATGTGGAATTTCGTGGCGAAATCCTACCGATGGAAAAAAACGGGATGCAGAGTGTTGCTTCTGTAGTGGATGAGATGCTGCAGGATGGAATGAAAGTGATTGCTGTTGCACGGAAAAAGATTGAGAAACAGGATCAGATCATACCGACAGATGAAAACAATATGATCCTGATGGGATATCTTGCATTCTTTGATGCTCCGAAAAAGACTGCAAAGACATCTGTGGAGGCTCTGAAAAGACTGAAGGTAACACCGAAAATACTGACAGGTGATCAGGCTGATGTGGCAGCTTCTATTTGCCGAAGGGTCAAAATTCCGTCAGAAATCATATTGACTGGTGTAGATTTGGATCAGATGACGGACGATGAACTCGGCAAAACAGTAGAAAATATTCATGTATTTGCAGAATTAACATCGGGGCAGAAAGTCCGTATTGTTTCTGCTTTAAGGCAAAATGGACATACTGTAGGTTTTCTGGGAGATGGAATTAATGATATCCCAGCTCTTTGTGAATCGAATGTTGGTATTTCAGTAGATACAAGTTCGATTTTTGATTTTACAACTTATATATTCATGTACTTTGTATTCTGCCCGTTATTTGTATCAAAAGGCGTTTTGTTCAATGACTTGGCAGCCCATTACAGTGGTACAGAGCTTGCTGCTATGCAGGCACGGTATATCGGAATGTTCCAGGCTGGATGGTTTGTTGAATCTATGTGGAGCCAGACATTAGTCATCCACATGATCCGTACACCAAAGCTTCCGTTTATCCAGAGCCGCGCATCAGCGCCGGTAACATTACTTACCATGACAGGTATTGCAGTTCTGACCGTGATCCCATTCACACCATTTGGCACTGCACTTGGTCTTGTGGCTTTACCGGTATCATATTTTGCATATCTGATTCCATGTATTCTGCTGTACATGATGCTGGCAACAAGCTTGAAAAAAGCATATGTCCGCTATTATGGCGAACTGCTCTAGGAGGTGGAAAGAATGAATTGGAAAGAATTATGGATGACACTTTTTGGAATCTGTGAATGGCTCGGATTCAATATGGGATTCTGGGTATCTATGGCTGCTGTGCTGTTGATCGTAATACTTATGAATGTGGTATTCTGGGGAATAAAGCCAAAGAATAAAAAATAGTATGGTTGAAAATAAACTGTACCCTAGATAGTGGACAATTTAAAAAGTGGTTTAGAAACGTTATTTATAAATAATAAGGTAAGCACTAAATAAAATAGAGAATTTATTTCTATCTCAAAATCATTCATAATTCGTATATAAAAAACAGGACATTTTGAAGTGGATGGAAGAGTTTAGGAAGGCACAGGCTGAGGTTGAACAGAAGAAAGAGAAACCGATGTCGCAGAAAATGTTTAAGCTAATTTAATATGGAACAGGGATGATGCTCTGGCTAAGGCTGGGGCGTTATTTTTGTGGAAAAGAAGTGAAAATGACGATATAATATAAAAAGATATAAAAAGAGGGAAAATGAATGTATGGAATAGGTTTTTATGATGAATATTTGAATCGTGTCGGAAATTTAAGAGATAAACCGGATATGGCTACACCGTACAAAATTGAATACTTGAAAAATATTATTAAAGAAAATAAGGTTTATAAATTTATATCATTTCAAGAGAATGAAGCTATTAAGTTGCGAACATTGATGCAACATAAAATATGGTTTTCGTTTTATAAAAGTTTAAATGATGAGACAGAATTTTATATTGATTATAGAATAAAAAAGGTTGTAAATGAAACAGGATATAACAAAGAGCATATCAAACTACTTATTAATTACCTCACAGAAATGTATGACGTATTCTCTTTAACATATTCATATGAAAACTATATGTGGGATGAATACGCATCAGGAGGTAATGGGATTTGCGTAGAATATAATATTCAAAACTATGATTATTTATATCCGGTTGAGTATTGTGACAAAAGAAAAATAGATTTTACAAAAATGGTAATAAACTCTTTAAAAAATGGTGGGGCTGAATTAGCGATAATTCCCTGGGTTATTAAGAATCCGTATAATGAAACCGCACAGATTGATTCCACTAAAGAAAAAGAAATAAGAATACTATATTGTCCTTATGATTTATCGGAGTTTAATAATGGAAGGCTTGAATACAATATAAAAGAACGAATGAATTATAAAGGAATCTCAAAGTCGTATAAAGATTTTGATTTGAGGATTAATAGGATAATTATTGGGAATAAATGCAGTGTAAATAATCAAAATGAAGTCCTGAATTATGGAAAAAATAATAATATACCAATCGAATTTGTATAAATCACTTAAGAGGTAAGGAATGTCGAAAAGAAAAAAGAAAGAACACAAGCTCAGGTTATTGATGAATCATTAATCAAGATGCAAAAATATCTTGAAAGAAAAGGAATTGCATCATCTAGAGTTGAATTGGAAAGAAAAACAATAATTCAGATTGCAGGGATAGATAAAAATGGAGGGGAAAGACTAATTGTTCCAGAATTAAGAGAAAAATATGGAAGTGATAATCTTGAACTAGATGACAGTTTTCAAATTCTAATGCCTTTTATTTTGCAAGGAACAATTATTATGAATCTTGGTAAAATAAAACATTATGAATAGTATGAAGTATACGATGAAACAGATACTAAATTTTCTCTAAAGATAAATGATTACATTAAAATGGGTAAAGTGTTTGCTCTTATGTTAAAAATTGATGTTCAATCAATATCCAAGATAGCTCCAATTTATACGTATTCATATAAATGCGAAAATGTGATGGATTTTTTTATAGAACCTTATAAGAGGACAGTTGATATCAATTTCTCTGATTATGAAAAAATGCTATTATAGAACCATTGATGGCAGACAGTCATGAATATAATGTTGTTGCAACTATCTGTAATGTAATTGCTGTTTTTAGGGCAATAAATTTTTTGAAAAACACATATAGTACTTGCGTAGTTTAATATAAGAATAATTTTACTTGAAAAATACATGGGATTTTGATATAATTTAAATATAAAAAGAAGGTTCTTACATATAATAAAAAAGGGAACCTTGGGTGCATATAGCTGTTGACAAAAATGTTGTCGGTGATATAATAAAATGCACGTAAAGATTGCCAGTTTGTCCTCCGGTGTCCTTCGGGCCCGGGGGCTTTTTTATTTATATGGGGAGAAAAAATGGAAGAAAAGACTTATAAAACATATAGACAACAGTTAGCAAAGCTACGCTCGAGAGGGATGGTAATTAAAAAGGGTTCTCAAGGAGCTCGTGCAATGAGAATTCTTGAGCAGGAAAATTATTATAATGTTATAAATGGTTATAAGTCGTTGTTTCTAGAAAGAGAAGCTACAGATGTATTAGATGAAAAATATAAAGAGGGAACAACTTTTAATGAAGTATACGCTTTGTACTGTTTCGATAGAGAAGTAAGAACTATTTATTTAAAGTTTTTACTTAAATTAGAAAACTCATTAAAAACAGTTATAGCACATGAATTTTCGTCTATATATGGTCATGATAATTATTTGAAATTGTCTAATTTTCAATCTACGGCTTCGACAGATACTTCTGATTTAAAATATATTGCTAAAACGCATAGACTTGATATGGTGAAAGATATAGATGAAATAAAGCAAATAAGTGCAGAAGAAAATGCTGAAGCGGTTATTAAACTGATTGGAGATATTCATCAGGAACTGGCTAGACAGATGGGAAAGCATCATAATGTAGTTACTCATTATATGACACAGCATGGATATATTCCGTTATGGGTTTTGGTAAATGTACTTACTTTTGGAAAAATTACAAATTTTTATTTGCATATGAAACTAACCGATAAGCAAAGGGTTGCCAAGTTTTTTGGGGTTAATGTGAAAGAACTACATAAATATATGAATATGCTCAGTATGGCTAGAAACAAGTGTGCGCATGATGAAAGATTTTTTGATATGAGATTTAGACAGAGTCTTCATACAAAAGGAATTAAGAATTTTAAATTACTTGGAATTACTCCAAAGCCAGATGGTTCGTACGTGTCAGGGACAAATGATACATATGCAATAGCTATTATATTTGCTGTGCTGTTAGCTAAGACTGATTTAAAGGAATTTATTTCTTCAATGAAAAATGCTTTTTCTAAGTTAGATAAACAACTTATAACAATAACAGTGGAAGATGTTATGAAAGAAATGGGATATCATAAGGATTGGCAGAATTTGATTCAATTGAAAAAGTAAGAATGTGCGCTCTGGCGAATAATAAGTCAGGGCGCATTTTGATAAAAAGCTTAGTAGTAAGAATGTTCCTTTTACTACCAATTTTACTACTAACAGGTAGTAACAACTTGCAGGGTTTTGCTCCAATTTGCCACAATCTGTAATTTCAGAGCATTTTACAATGAACCCAGAAAACCTTGCAAAACAGAGCATTCCAGGCAAATTAAGGAGAAACAAAACTATGATAAAAGTTTTATTCATCTGCCACGGAAATATCTGCCGAAGCACTATGGCAGAAAGCGTTATGACATATTTAGTTGAAAAAGAGGGACTTGCTGATAAGTTCTATATCAATTCGGTGGCGACAAGCCGCGAGGAGATTGGTAATGGGGTGCATCATGGCACTGTTGCCAAGTTGAAGAAAGAAGGGATTCCGGTGATTCCGCACAGGGCAGTGCAGATGACTCTGAATGATTATGAGGAGTATGATTACCTTATTGGAATGGATACGGAGAATATCCGCAATATGCAGAGAATATCGGGCGGAGATCCGGATGAGAAGATATATAAGCTGCTTACTTTTGCGGGAAGCGGACTTGATGTGGCAGACCCGTGGTATACGGGAGATTTTGAGGCAACTTACAGGGATGTTCTGGCAGGCTGCAAAGGACTGCTTGAATGCCTTAAGGAAGAATTGTAGGCGGTTGCAGGCAGGTTACATGAGCAAGTGCCACGGCAATATATATGAATAAAAAGGGTCGGGCAAGGCAGGCTGTCTTCTTCTGGGACAGCCTGCCTTGCCCGACAGCCACTACCTATAGGTTGTTACCTACCTACCACGGCAGAATATACATATTCCTCTGGTAAGAACCGAATACAGTGGCAGTTGCCTTAAGCTCTGCACCGAGACGGCGGAAAGACGAATTGCTGGCGACGTTGTCAGGGTGGGCTACGGCGAGGATTGTGTCGATGCCGCGGTTGCGGGCAATTGAACAGAGACGCTTGTTAAGCTCACACATGAGATTGTGACCGCGGAAGTCAGGGTGAACCATGCATCGTCCGACTTCAGCTACATTTGTAGAATGAATGTCGAGACCGAGCTTTTCAGCTTCCTCAGCAAATTCATGTTCATTAAAGAAAAGGGCGCTGGCGGCAACGAGTTCATTATCGTCATTAAATGCACCTAAGAAGCATGTCCAGTCAGCATCAAAGAAATGTGAGCGTTCAATATCATCAATAGGAATCCACCATTCCGGAACAGGGAGAGCATTTTCTATAGTAAATATAAGCTGTTCGAGAGCAGCCTTATCATTTTTATCTAATACACGGATATTCATAGCAATCTCCTATACACTTAAATTCAGAAGTAACTTTAATATTACCTTAATATATGCAAGTTATAATCATAATCCACCACATTATAATATGTATGTATCTTAAAATCAAAATATTTTTAAATTCGCGGGCAGAATATTAAGCAGGCACAAATTAATGCCGATATACATTTATAAGACATATTGCTTCTTGAATATTTATAAAAATATATATTTAGATAGATTTTTTTTATTTAGGGCTTTTAAATTTCCTTTTTTATGTATATAATGGTGATTAGCCATGGGTACACATGGCTTCTAATGACTTTTGATTTTATGTTTTATCTGAATATATCGGACAGACAGAGGTCCGCATTGTTTTATAAGAAAGGGGAATTATAATGTTATCAACAGATATTGGTATAGATTTAGGTACTGCAAGTATTCTTGTGTACATCAGAGGCAAAGGCGTTGTTCTTAAAGAGCCTTCAGTTGTTGCATTTGACAGGGATACTAATAAGATTAAGGCTATCGGTGAGGAAGCAAGACTGATGCTTGGTAGAACACCAGGTAACATCGTTGCTGTAAGACCTCTTCGTCAGGGTGTTATCTCTGATTACACTGTAACTGAGAAGATGCTTAAGTACTTTATCCAGAAGGCTATCGGCAAGAGAATGCTTAAGAAGCCTAGAATCAGTGTATGCGTACCTTCAGGTGTTACTGAGGTTGAGAAGAAGGCGGTTGAGGATGCTACTCTTCAGGCAGGCGCAAGAGAGGTTGCTATTATTGAAGAGCCTATCGCAGCAGCTATCGGCGCAGGTATTGATATTTCAAGACCATGCGGTAATATGATTGTTGATATCGGTGGTGGTACAACTGATATCGCTGTTATCTCTTTAGGAGGAACTGTTGTAAGTACTTCTATTAAGATTGCCGGAGATGATTTTGATGAAGCTATCGTAAGATACATGAGAAAGAAGCATAATCTTCTTATTGGTGAAAGAACTGCAGAAGATATTAAGATAAAGGTTGGTTCTGCTTATCCTAAGGCAGAAGTCACAACTATGAATGTACGAGGAAGAAACCTTGTAACAGGTCTTCCTAAGACTGTAGAGGTAAGCTCAGAGGAGACAGAGGAAGCTTTAAGAGAGGCAACATCACAGATTGTTGAAGCTGTTCACAGCGTTCTTGAGAAGACTCCACCAGAACTTGCATCTGATATTGCAGACAGAGGAATCGTCCTTACAGGAGGCGGAAGTCTTCTTTCAGGACTTGAGGATTTAATTGAAGCCAAGACAGGAATTAATACTATGACAGCCGAAGATCCAATGACATGTGTTGCTATTGGTACAGGTAAGTTTATTGAGTTCCTTGCAGGCTACAGAGACGAAGTTAAGTAACCTGGAACATTTTTAATAAGATTATTACTAATGTTTCTTAACATTCTGGCAGAATGGACAATTTTTATGCCGGAAGAATATATTATCAAGAAAGAGGCGGGCTATGGTAAAAGGGCTTTATACAGCGTACTCTGGCTTGACAGTTCAGCAGAAGAGACTGGATGTAGTGTCTAATAATCTGGCTAATGCAACTACCACAGGTTATAAGAAAGAAGGCCTTACGACACAGTCGTTTAAAGATGTTTATGGCATCAAAGTTAAAGATGAAACTGTGGGCTATATTAATCAGAATATCGGAACTCTGAATCTTGGAGCGAAGGTAGGAGAATCCTTCAGAAGTTGGGATCAGGGCTCTTTCCAGAACACGGGCAATACATTTGACTTTGCACTGAGTGGAAGTGGATTGTTTTCGATTTCTTTCACTAACAAAGCTGGAGAAACTTCAACGCTTTATACCAGGGACGGATCTTTCCAGATGAACCGTGAAGGTTATCTGGTAACCAAGGATGGTGATTTTGTATTGGGCGAGAATGGTCCGATACAGTTACCTACAGACTTTGAAAAACTGACTGTAGAAGAGAGTGGCGAAATATATGCTGACGGACAGTATGTAGACAGATTTGCTCTTGTAGATTTTGAGAATTATGACTATGTTGAGGCATATGGCGAGAATCTTTACAGAGCTGTAGATGGCGCAACACAGACAGATGCTGCAGCAACAGTTAATCAGGGATATTTGGAGGCTTCCAATATTAATGTGGTAACAGAGATGGTAGATATGATATCTATTGCAAGAGATTTTGAAAGTAATCAGAAGATTATGAATACTATCGATGAGATGTTAGGAAAGATGGTATCTATATCTGAGATTTAGTAACAACTGTTAGGTATATACATATGGAGGACTGACGACATGATGAGATCATTGTGGACTGCTGCATCAGGAATGATGAGCCAGCAGACAAGCGTAGATACTATTGCCAACAATCTGGCAAATGTTAATACAGTAGGATATAAGCAGGAACAGACTCAATTTAAGTCTCTGCTTTACCAGAATCTTCAGGCGAAGACTACTTCTGCCAACGGAGAGAATAAACCTGTTGGAGCACAGGTAGGACTTGGTTCAAGAGTTTCAGCAGTAACATCAATATATACACAGGGTGCATTAAATGCAACTGACAGTACAACAGATTTTGCGATTAATGGAGATGGTTTTTTCGCAGTAAGAAATACTAATACTGACGAGACTGTGTATACAAGAAATGGACATTTTACATGGGCAACAGCTACAGAAGGCGTAATGCTTAGTACTTCTGAAGGATATCCTGTACTCAGCGCAGATGGCGCAGAGATAGTTCTTGGACAGGATGCTAACGGTGAGGATTATAAGACTAATCTTATTACTATTGATACAGACGGCAACCTTTTATATCCTGATGAGTCTAACAATCCGGCACCAATCGGTATTAAGATTGGTTTATATCAGTTTTCTAATCCTGCAGGACTTGATAAGATTGGTGGAAGCTACCTTTCAGAGACTGAGGCGTCAGGAACTGCACTTAACGAAGAGTATGATGCAGTTGGGAAGAAGAGTTCATTAAGACAGTCATATCTTGAGTCATCTAATGTTCAGGTTGCAACTGAGATGGTTAATCTTATTACAGCACAGAGAGCGTATGAGTTATGTTCTAAGGCTATAACAACATCTGATACAATGATGGAGCAGGCTAATAACCTTAAGAGATAAGCGGGGTGTAGTGTATGAGCGATTCTATTACGGGACTTAGCAGTACGAATTATTCAGATGTGTATGATTCTAAAGCGGGTTCTTTAACTAATAAACTTACAGATATTGATTATTCTAAGGCATCAGACGATGAACTTATGTCTGTATGCAAGGATTTTGAAAGTTATTTTGTTGAACAGGTTCTTAAGTCAATGGAGAAGATGGCTAAGATTGATTCAGAAGACGAGGATAGCAATCTTTTTACTTCTATGGCTGGAATTGGTGGAACAGAGGATACTTCACTTAATACTTTGGGAAGTTACTTTGGAGATGAGATGGTGTCATCTTATGCCAAGCTTATGACTGATTCTAATCATGGCAAAGGACTTGGAATAGCACAGACGCTTTATGAGCAGATGAAGAGAAATTATTCTACAGAGTCTATTCCTAAGGCAGATGAGCAGGAATAATATTTAACATAAAGGAGATAACAGATTGGATTACGAGTCTGTGAAATATGTAGAGGGCTTTGTGGAGAATATTATCTTCAGGAATGAAGACAATGGATATACGGTTTTTAATATTGTATATGATGATGAAGAAATCACCTGTGTTGGAGTGTTAAGCTATATCAACACAGGTGAATTTATTACCGCACAAGGCGAATTTGTTAAGCATGCAGTTTACTACATGCAGTTTAAAGTCACATCTTATGAGTTCAGGGCGCCGGATGATGCTGCATCCGTAAGGCGTTATCTAAGCTCCGGGGCAATCAAGGGTATCGGCGAGAAGATGGCTGAACGAATAGTTAAGACATTTGGCGATGATACATTCAGGATTATGGAAGAAGAACCGGAGCGTCTGGCTGAGATTAAAGGAATAAGCATGTCTAAAGCTATGGATATAGCGAATCAGCTTATTGACAAGAAAGACATCAGAAAAGCAATGATGTTTCTTCAGCGTTATGGAATCCAGATGAATCTTGCCAACAAAATATTTAAGCGTTATGGAAACGACATTTATAACATTCTTGAACAGAATCCGTACAGGCTTGCTGATGACATAGAGGGTGTCGGTTTTAGGACGGCTGATGAGATTGCTTCGCGTGCCGGAATCAAGATTGATTCTGAATTCAGGATTAAGAGCGGAATATTTTATGTGCTTAATCAGGCGACAATGCAGGGACACACATATCTTCCGTATGATAAGCTTGTGCGTCAGGTCAACGAACTGCTTTTGATTGATGTCCAGGACTATGACAAATACCTTATGGACCTGACAATGGATAAGAAGATAGTTGTCAAGGTTAAGGACAATGTAAAATGTGTCTATGCCCGTATGTATTACAACATGGAAGCAAATGTTGCAGCTATGCTTAATAATCTTGATGTCCAGATTGAGGAAGAACAGAAATTCATAGATGACAGGATTGCAAGGATTGAGGATAAAGAAGGAATAACTCTTGATGATATCCAGAAAGAGGCTGTTGCGAAAGCAGTAAGAAACGGGCTTGTTGTTATTACTGGCGGACCGGGAACCGGTAAGACTACAACTATTAATACAATAATCAAATATTTTGAACTGGAAGGTCTGGAAATCAGGCTTGCAGCGCCTACGGGACGTGCAGCAAAGAGAATGACTGAGGCGTGCGGTTACGAAGCACAGACAATCCACAGAATGTTAGAGATAAGCGGCGGCGTGCCGGATGGTGACAGAAAGTCGGCAGCAGGTCTGTCTATGTTCTTTGAGAGAAATGAAGATAATCCGCTTGAGGCTGATGTTATTATTGTTGATGAGATGTCGATGGTAGACATAAGCATTATGAATTCACTTCTTAAAGCTGTTTCGATTGGAACGAAACTGATTCTTGTAGGTGATGTGGATCAGCTTCCAAGTGTAGGTCCGGGAAATGTACTTAAAGACATTATAGAATCCGGATGTTTTCCGGTTGTTAAGCTGGAGAGGATATTCAGACAGGCGGCACAGAGCGAGATTATTATTAATGCCCATAAGATAAACAGGGGTGAGGAGGTGGTACTTAACAAGTACAGCAAGGATTTTCTTTTTGTTCACAGAAACGGTGCAGACAATATAATAAATGCGATGAAAACGCTTATTAAGGACAAACTTCCGGACTATGTGGGTGCTGATGTGTATGACCTTCAGATTCTTACTCCATCGCGAAAATCCAATGTCGGGGTGGAACGTCTTAATAAGATTATGCAGGATTTTCTTAATCCGGCTGATGCTATCAAGCAGGAAAGACAGGTGGGTGATGTTACTTTCCGTGAAGGTGATAAGGTTATGCAGATTAAGAATGACTATCAGCTTGCATGGGAAAAACGAAGCAGATACGGTATTCCAACAGAACAGGGAACCGGCGCTTTTAACGGGGATACCGGAGTTATAGAGAGAATAAGCACATTTGATGAGAATGTAACTGTGAAATTCGAAGATGGCAGATTTGTTACTTATGAATTTTCACAGCTTGATGAGCTTGAACTTGCGTATGCGATTACGGTTCACAAATCACAGGGAAGTGAGTACCCGGCGGTTATTATTCCGATGTCGCAGGGACCAAGAATGCTGATGAACAGGAATATTCTGTATACGGCAGTTACAAGAGCAAGAAAATGTGTGTGCCTCGTTGGGGAAGAGGAGATATTCAGGCTTATGGCTGACAATGTATCAGAGTCAAAACGATATTCTTCACTCACAGACAGGATTGAAGAAATCAGACATATTGAAGATTTCGGACAATGATAATTGATATGTTTATATGTGATAATGATGATAATAATGGGGGATTATGGATTATAAGAAGGTATTAATGGAGGCAGTTAATGCAGTGCTTCCGCCAGCGTGTCCTATGTGTGGAAAGCCGGCACCTTTTGTTGGAGGGATAAGGACAGATATGTGTGGGAGCTGCATGCATAATATAAATTATGTAAGCGAGCCTGCCTGTTTAAAATGTGGTAAGCCAGTGAAAGATGAAGAAACGGAATACTGCAGTGACTGCAGCAGGCAGAAGCATGTATATGACCAGGCATGTGCGTTGTATGAATATTCTAAGAATGTCAGGGAATCAATATACAGATTTAAATATTATAACAAGCAGGAATATGCAGGAATATATGCGAAGCAGATGGCGGGCAGATGTGGCAGGATGATACGCATGTGGTCGCCGGATGTGATAATTCCTGTTCCGATTCATATTTCGAAATATAAGGAGCGTGGGTTTAACCAGGCTGGACTTATTGCACAGGCACTTGGAAGAGCCTTGCAGATTCCGGTAGATGAGGAATATCTCGTGAGGATTGTTAAGACTCAGCCCATGAAGGAGCTAAGTAATCGGGAAAGAATTAAAAATCTGCAAAATGCTTTTCAAGTAAGAGAAAAAGTTGTAAGATATAGAAAAGTATTAATCGTGGACGACATATATACAACAGGAGCAACATTTGATGCATGTGCAGCAGTACTTAAAGACGCAGGAGTGTCACAGGTATATGGTATAAGTCTGTGTGTGGGAGACGGATTTTAAAGTATGAGCTGCTTTAGTAACTGGACCTGTTAACGAGATTGATAAAGAGGATTAACAAGGAGAAGCTATGGAAGTTAAGAATTGTAAGAACTGTGGAAGATTATATAATTATATAGGCGGTGTGTACAGACTTTGTCCTGAATGCATGAGAAAGCTTGAAGAAAAGTTTCAGGAGGTTAAAGATTATATAGAGGATAATCCAAGGGCTGATATGAGAGAAATATCTGAGAAGTGCGATGTCAGTACAAGACAGATTGAACAGTGGATAAGAGAAGAAAGATTATCGTTCAGTGATGATTCACCTATTGGTATTGCATGTGAAGTATGCGGAGCTACCATAAGAACCGGAAGATACTGTGAGAGATGTAAGAACGATTTAGCTAACAGACTGGGAGGCATGTACGGAAGCAGATCTTCAACCGTTGATGCTGATAAGATAAGAGAGAGAAGAGAAAAGGCAAGGATGAGATTTCTTGATAAATAATAAGCATTTTTTCAAAACGGGTATAAAGTATTTGCGGAAACTGTCCGATATCTTACACATGAAGCAAGAGAGTATCTGCTTTAATTAATGGAAAGTGAGGCGGTTAATATGCGCATAGATGCTTATAATGCTGTTAATCAGATATATCAGACCAGCCAGATTTCTAAAGCTAAGACAGCAGCTAAGACATCATCGGTTAGTGACAAGTTTGAGATTTCTGACACAGCCAAGACATATCAGACAGCCAGGACAGCAGTAAGTAAGGCTTCTGATGTTCGAGAAGACAAGATTGCTGATATTAAGGCACGTATGGCAGCAGGAACTTACAACATCAGTTCAGAAGCTGTTGCAGATAAGATTCTGAACAACATTTCAACATTAACATTTTAGTGGGGTTTTATTAGATGGCAAGTTTGATAGATTCTTTGATTAATATAATGAATGATGAGAACAGACAGTATACTGAGCTTTTGGACTTGTCTAATAATAAGACTACTGCTATTGTTAAGGGAGATGTCGGACAGCTTCAGGAGATATTTGGTAAGGAGCAGAAGCTTATTGATATTCTTAACAGACTGGAGATGGAGAGACAGTCATGTGTTGCAGATATATGTAAGATTCTGCATCTGTCAGCAGCGGAGGTTAAGGTGAGTCAGATAGTAAGACTGTTAGAAAAGAAGCAGGCAGAGCATGATGCTTTAGAACAGTCGTATCTGAGTCTTAAGAAAACTGTAAACCAGCTTACGCAGGTTAATGATAATAACAGGCTGCTGCTTAAGGAATCAATGGATATGATTGATTTTGAGATTAATCTTGCGAAGAATGCAAGTATGGCTCCACAGACGGCTAACTATGGAAAGGGAGCGTATGAGGAGACAGGTGGCATGGGAAGCACAAGCTTTGATGCCAGGCAGTAATATTCTGATGGCATATCAGGATGCCACGGATATAAGACAATATGAATAATATCACGGATGATTTATTGTGAGATGGGGTTGTCCGTGTTGGATTGAAAGCCACATTTTTACTAAGGAAATGTGGCTTTTTTAGTCTCTGGGGTGTTTTGTTTTAAAAAAATGACGATATACATATAAGATTATGAATTAAGTAAGAAAGAGGTGACCTTATGGCTAATGGAATGGCGGGATTGTTTGTTGGAGCAAGCGGTTTGAAAACAGCTCAGACAGCGCTCAACACAACAGCACACAATCTGTCTAATATTAACACAACCGGATATACAAGACAGCAGGTTACTTTCTCTGATACTACATATGTCAATGTCAACAGCAAGGACAAAGTAAGTTATGCAAGCTATGGACTTGGTGTTGCAATATCTGAGGTAAGAAGAATAAGAGATCAGTATATTGACCTGGCATACAGGAATGAGAATTCAAGACTTGGATTCTATGAAAGCCAGTATAATGCTGTTCAGGAGATAGAAGATCAGTTTGGTGAGATGCAGGGTGTAACTTATGAGTCATATCTTACCAATCTGTATGATTCAATTAACGAACTTGCCAAGAATCCGACAAGTACAGTTGCAAGGTCATCACTTATCCAGAATGCGACTGCATTTATAGAAAAATCAGAAAATGTGTATAAGGGGCTCAGGGATTACCAGACAACTCTTAATACACAGGTTAGTAATATGGTTAATAAGATTAATGATCTTGCAGGCCAGATATATAAGCTTAATAAGAGTATTGCCAAGGTGGAAGCACCGGGTATTGAGAAAGCTAATGATTTAAGAGACCAGAGAGATGCAGCAATAGATGAACTCAGCAAATATATAGATATTACTTATTATGAATCAGAGAATAAGGAAACTATTATTAATGCAGCCGGAGTTCCTCTTGTAACATCAGGTGAACTTACAGCTATGAGTACAAGAGTTGTCGAGGGAACAACACTTGTTATTCCAACATGGCCATCGTATGAAAGAGATGTTTATGAAGATGGCAAGCTGGCGTCTAATGCTGATGATACAGATAAGGGACAGCTTAAGGGACTTATTATTGCAAGAGGCAATATGGTTGTAGATTATACAGTGGTTCCGGTTGCACCTGACAGCAATGATTATGACATGAGTACTGAGGAAGGCCGTACAGCATATCAGCAGGCCTATAATGAATATGCAAAGCAGCAGGAATACTACAATACATATGTAGAGCCTTCAGCAATTCTTAGCGCTATGGCGGGATTCGATAAGCTTGTTAATGGAATTGTTGAAAGAATCAACGGAATCTTGTGTCCGGAGAAAACTGAGACAAGGAATAATCCTTATCTTAATGCAGATGGAAGTGAGATTCAGGCAGATACATACATATATAATTCAGTTGATAAGGCGGTTCTTTATGACAGATACGGAAGAGAGGTTACCGGAACTGATAACGGTGATGGTACTTACAGCTATGCATCTGGAGAGAAATTATACGAGAGTGTAGGCGGAGCAGCGGTTCCGGTTGATTCATATGAGTATCTTATGCTTGACATGGACAAGACTGGATACGGTATGGATGACAATAAGACTGTTGGTACAGAACTGTTTTCAAGAATTGGAACAGACAGATATATTAAGACTACAGGTGATAATGGAGAGACAATCTATCTTAGAAACAATCTTAACGAGACAGATTATGAATCATTATATAAGCTTGGCAATCTGAAGATTAATCCTGAAGCAGCACAGAATGTAGGAAAGATTCCACTTTCTACTGTACAGGGTAAGGAAGATTTTGACAGAGCCAAGGAACTCGTGGATATATGGGATGAGAAATTCGCTTCCCTTAACCCGGACATGTATGCGAAGTCGGATTACATGTCATTCTACAATAATTATATTGGTGAATATGCCACTATGGGTAAGGCACTTTATAATTATGTAGGTAACCAGACAACGATGGTTGATGGTTATGATAACCAGAGACTACAGTCAGAGGGTGTATCCTCTGATGAAGAGTTAGAGAAGATGATAAAGTATCAGCAGGCATATAATGCAGCATCGAGATATGTCAATGTAGTAAGCGAAATGCTGGAACATCTCGTTACTTCACTTGGACGTATATAAATGCTGATTAATACAGGAGGATAATATGGCATCAACATTTTTTGGATTAACAATTGCATATACAGGATTGCAGGCGGCGCAGACCTCTATAAATGTTACATCACATAATCTTGCTAATATCAATAACCAGTCATATACGAAAGAAACAGCATCAATTAAGGCTGGTGAGGCATTACGTTCATATGCTAAATATGGAACACTTGGTGCAGGAGTTATCGTTGATGCAATTAATCAGACGAGAGATTCTTACTATGATGAGAAGTACAGAAATAATTATACTAATTATGGACAGTACAATGTTAAGGATACATACATGTCACAGATACAGAATTATCTCAATGAGTTCACACTTAAGGGATATTCAACAGAGTATGAGAATTTCTTTGCAGCACTTAACCAGCTTGATCTTACGCCGGCTGATACATCCGCAAAGAACCAGCTTATCAATAATGCAAAGAGCATGACAGATTATTTTAATACTCTGGCTACTAATTTAAGGAATGTTCAGATAGACGCTAATAATGAGATTAAAGATACTGTTAACCAGATTAATTCTCTGGCACAGAGCATTTCTTCTCTTAATAAGCAGATTAACCAGATTCAGGCTAATTATGGCAATGCCAACGATCTTAAGGATCAGAGAAATGCTTTAATTGATGATCTTTCCAAGCTGGTTAATATATCAGTAAGTGAGACAGATATTGGCAATAACCTTACAGACCTTCAGATTACAATTAATGGTAATTCGCTTGTTAATGGCTATAATTACCATACTCTTCAGACTGTTTCAAGAGATGAGCCAAGAAATGTATCAGATGCGGCAGGTCTGTATGACATACAGTGGGAGACCGGACAGCCATTTAACATATACAGCACTTCATTAGGCGGAGAGTTAAAGGGACTTATTGATATAAGAGACGGCTGCAATGGTGAGATTGAAAAATATGCCACAACAACTGACGATGATGGCAATGAAACATATAAGACAGATGCAGAGGGTAATATCCTTACTGATACAGTAAGTAAGGTGGACAGCAATACTAATTATAAGGGAGTCCCTTATTATCAGGCACAGCTTAACCAGTTTATACAGACATTTGTATCATCAATCAATGAGATTCTTACAAAGGGTGTTACATCAGATGGCTCGGCAAGCGGAATTCCACTTTTTGTAATGTCAGATGGAAGCAAGGCTCTTACAGCGTCAAGTGTAACAGTTAATCAGGATCTTATTGATAACGCGGACCTTCTTGCTACCAAGTACAAGGAAAGCGATGGAGAAGCCAATACAAGCCTGATTGTAGACCTTATCAATTCTAAAGATGCTAAGATATATGACGGAGGTACGGGAACATATTTCCTCGAAAGTATTGTCAGTGATATGTCAATAGATGCAAGTAAGGCAATTAATTTTACAAAGAATTACAACAATCTTAAGACAACTATACAGAACCAGAGATTATCTGTAATGGGTGTTGATACAGATGAAGAAGCCATGGATCTTGTAAAGTTCCAGCAGGCATATAATTTAAGCTCTAAGATGATGACTGTCATGAATCAGTTATATGACAGACTTATTAATAATACAGGTGTATAAAATAGTAAAAGAATTCTTCTCCTCACCATAGGGGCGGTTTTTGATTCGCGATATAAGGAGGCATAATATGCGTATTACTAACCAGATGATGGTAAACAGCTCAATATCCAATATTCAGGGAAATAAGAGCCAGCTTAATGATTTAAGTACACAGCTCTCAACACAGAAAAAGATTAATAAGCCTTCTGATGACCCTATTATAGCCATCAGGGCATTGAGACTGCGTTCAAGTCTTGATGAGGTAACACAGTATCTTGGAAAGAATATTCCTGATGCATCATCATGGTTAAGTGTAACTCATGATGCATTAGACGAAAGCAACAAGATTATACAGGATCTGTATAATTACTGTGTGCAGGGTTCTACGGATTCATATTCAGAATCTGAGCGTAACACTCTTGCTGAAAGTCTTAACAAGCTGGTGGAAGCTTATTATGAGCAGGGGAATGTTGATTATGCCGGAAGATATGTATTTACAGGACATGCTACAGATAAGCCTCTGACATACCAGTCAGATGAAACTGCTAAAGATGTTGATTATACAATTACACAGAACTTTACAAGGGAGGATTTATCTAATAAGACTGCATACACTAATGCATATACTAATGACGATATTATTAATCTTAATGTAAAGACAGATGCTAACGGCAATATAATCACACCTAATATAACAGATGTACACAGAATCCAGCTTGCATATGACGAGATTAACGGAAAAACATTTTCAATGAGCATGGGAGACAATAATTCTGCCAATATAACTATTGCTGATGATGGGAGTGTTACTGTAGATGGAGGACTTACTATTACGGTAACTGATGCAGACGGTAATACAGCTGATACTGCTGTAAATGTTGTTACAACAACAGAACCTAATTATGTTCCGGGAGAGAATGAGATTGCAATTAACTCAACAACAGGTGAGCTTCTTCTTGGTGAGAATGTATACAAGTCAGTGTATGCTGATAATGCATTTTCAGTGACATACGAGAAGAGCAATTTTATAAAGGGTGATATTGACCCGACAATGTATTTTAACTGTGTTGATAATAATACGGGAATTGAGTACAACAAGCAGAGTGAGGATATTGAATATATCATTAATTTTTCACAGAAGATTAAGGTTAATACAGAAGCTGATGAAGCTTTCAATATATATCTTGGAAGAAATGTTGATGACCTTGTCAATGCGGTACAGAATGTCCTTGATATTAATGACCAGATATCAAAGATTGAGTCTATGCAGAAGGAAGGACAGTACAGCGATGAGGCTTCACAGAAGAAGTTAAGTGATATTATGGAAGGCCTTACAAAGCAGAGAGATTTTGCAAAATCTAAGATGAAAGATGCTTTTGAAGCGGGAATCGGTCAGATGCAGGGCTATCAGGAGCAGGTATCTAATGCGAAGGCTGATGTCGGTAACAGACAGATAAGACTTGACCTTACCAAGACAAGACTTACAGAGCAGAAGACTAATTTCACTGATCTTAAGTCTCAGAATGAAGACATTGATCTGGAAGAGATTGTTGTTACATATACATCAGCACAGCTTGTATATCAGGCAGCATTATCAGCAGCGAGTAAGGTTGTTCAGCAGACACTGCTTGATTTCCTTGGGTAGCCAGCATAAGCAGTATACAAAGCTTATGAAGAAATAAGGATAGAATTAAGATTTGGAGGTTTGACATGAAAGTACAGACTAAATGGTTTGGTGAAATTGAGGTTAGTGAGGATAAAATCATTACATTTGACAAGGGAATCATTGGATTTGAGGACTGGAAGAAGTATACTCTTGTGTATGATGCAGAGAAAGAGGAGAATATATCAATTATATGGCTTCAGGCGATTGATGAGCCAACACTTGCACTTCCTGTCATGAAGCCGGAATTCGTGTATGAGACATATGATCCTATTGTTGAGGATGAGCTTCTTAAATCTCTCGGAGATGATATACAGGATGATAATATCAGAGTGTACTGTGCGCTTACGGTACCACAGGATATTACTAAGATGACAATTAATCTTAAAGCTCCTATTATTGTTGATTTTGATACGATGAAGGGAATACAGCTTATAGCAGATAATTCTGAATATCAGGTAAGATATCCTATATACGATATTCTAAAGAAGGAGGAGAACTAATATGCTCGCATTATCAAGAAAGAAAGACGAAGCAATCATTATTAACGATGATATTGAGATTACAATAATCGAAATCAAGGGCGATCAGGTAAAGCTTGGCATATCAGCTCCTAAGTCAGTGCCTATATATCGTAAGGAAGTGTATGCACAGATACTTGATTCTAATAAGGAAGCAGCAAGTTCGGTTGATGTTAAGTCTCTTAACCAGTTATTTAAGAAATGATTTGTTTTATTTGTGTATATTTTTTCCCAAAGGGTTAAATTTTACTTAACATTTTCCGATATATGCAGTACAACATGAATGTAACTACAGGATAAAGTTTTGTTTTCACACGGAGGTGGAATTGTATCATGGGAATGGAAGTTAATGGAGTAGCGGCAGCGTCAAGCTACCAGAGCCAGAATTTACAGGCTGCTAAGCCGGTATCACAGGTAAGCAGTGTTACATCAGCTACAGATAAGAGCAATGAGGTTATTGTTGATTCAGCAAAGTCAGCAGCATCTAATGTGGCAGTTTCTGTAGGACAGGCAGCAGACAGTGAGAAGAATGGCAGCAGCGCTAAAGACAATGACAAGGCAAAGAAGCAGGCTGAATCTATGGCTGATGTTAAGGATATAAGGAAAGTCCTTAACAACAATACAATTGCAGAATTCGGCTACAACGAACCAACTAACAGAATCACAATTAAGATTAAAGATAAAGATACAGACGAAGTTATTAAAGAGATACCTTCAGAGAAAGCTCTTGAGATGCTTGCCAAGGCATGGGAGCTTGCAGGTATCATAGTAGATGAGAGGAGATAAGCTATGGCAATAAGATTATCTGGTATGGTATCGGGTATGGATACAGAATCACTTGTTTCAGCGCTCGTATCATCATATAAGTTAAAGAAAGACAATCTTGTTAAAGCACAGACCAAGCTTTCATGGAAGCAGGAAAAGTGGAAGACCATGAATACAAGTATTTATGGGTTCTATAGCGGAAAGCTTTCAAGTGCAAGATTTTCTACAAGTTATAATCTTAAGACATCAAGTGTGTCTAATGATAAGTATGCTAAGGTTTCTGCAAGTTCATCTGCCGTAAGCGGAACACAGAGACTTAAGGTTAAGCAGCTGGCGTCAACAGGATATCTTACAGGTGGACAGATTAAAGCTGCTGATGGAAGTAAGGTTACAGGTGATACTAAGATATCAGACATAGTTGGAACAACAGATGGTTCTATAAGTTTTAAGACTGCTTCTGGAACCAAGAGTATTGATATAACATCAGATATGAATGTTAACCAGTTCGTATCTAAGTTAAAGGAAGCTGGCGTTAATGCAAGTTTTGATGAGAATAATGCAAGATTCTTCATAAGTTCTAAGGAATCTGGCAAGGATAACGATTTCTCGCTTGTGGCTAATGACTCTAATGGACTTAATGCATTACAGAAGCTTGGAATATATACGGTTAATGATACTGATTCAGCAGAATATAAGAGGCTTGCAGCTTTAACAGAGGGCAGTGACGAGTATAATGCAGAAGTAGAGAGCATGTATACTAAGATTACAGCTGAGGATACTGCCAAGAGTTATGCTGATAAGTACAATACTGCCAAGAATAAGCTGGATGCACTGGCAGCAGATGATACTTGGAATCATTCATTTACATTAGATGAATATGTGGCAAAGCTTAAGACAGAGACACCAGATCTGCTTAATGCTTATGATAAGTATAAGAAGGAAAAGGTGGATTCAGAGGGCAATACAGTTAAAGATTCTAATGGCAATGTTGTATACGAATATGACACAGAGGCTATGGAAAAAGATGGTGTTAAGGATGAATATGAGGCTGCGGTAAAGAAAAAAGCGTCTAATGAATCACTGATTAAGGTGTATGATGATAATTCCAAGGTTATACAGGATACTAAGGATTATGTGACAATCGGCGATGATGGAAAAGCTGTGGCAGATGCTTCTAATGCCAATGTATTACAGGAAGTAAGCGATACTAATGCTGACAGACAGGCTAAAGCTAAGGCACTGCTTGACTCTAAGATTGCAATGGCATCAAATGTTGCTGGTAGTGCATCATCTTCGGGTGCTGTCAGAATAACAGGACAGGATTCAGAGATTGAGCTTAATGGGGCAACATTTACTAACAACTCTAATAACTACTCAATCAATGGTCTTACAATTGAGGCAATGGAAGTTACTGGTAATGATGAAGTAACTATTACAACCAACACAGATGTAGATGGTATATATGATATGATTAAGGGCTTCCTTAAGGATTATAATGACCTTGTCAAGTCTGTAGATGTTGCCTACAATGCGGCAAGTTCTAAGGGATATGAGCCTCTTACAAGTGATGAGAAAGATGCAATGTCTGATGATGAGGTTAAGAAGTGGGAAGAAAAGATTAAGGATTCACTTCTTAGAAAAGACTCAACACTTGGAAGTGTTCTTGATACTATGAAGAATGATATGGCAAAATCATTCAAGGTGGGAGATAAGTCTTATTCACTTTCTAGTTTTGGAATAGCTACACTTGGATATTTTAATTCTCCAGAGAATGAAACAGGTGTATATCATATAGATGGTGATAAGGATGATTCTAAGACATCAGCTAATACAGATAAGTTAAGAGAGATGATATCTAATGACCCTGATACGGTTATATCATTCTTTTCACAGTTATCTACACAATTGTATACTGATCTTGGAAAGAAGATGGCAGTATCATCAACAAGCAGTGCTTATACTATATATAATGATAAGCAGATGAATACGCAGTATTCAGAGTATAATACTAAGATATCTGCGGCAGAAGACAAGGTTACTACATGGGAAGATTATTATTATAGTAAGTTCTCAGCAATGGAATCAGCGCTTGCCAAGATGAATGCGCAGTCATCATCGTTATCTGGACTTTTTGGATAATAGTACATATTAACAACCGCATAAGCATGGAAGCTTATGGGAAATGAGGAAAACATGGCATTTAATCAGAATATAGCACAGGAATATAACAGAAATAAGATTCTTACAGCAAGTCCTGCAGAACTTACACTTATGCTTTATGAAGGGGCTATTAAGTTCTGTAATATAGCCCTGATAGCTATAGAAAAGGGTGATTTACAGAAAGCTCATACTAATATTAAGAAGGCTGAAGATATAATTACAGAGTTTAAGGTAACACTTAATCATAAATATCCTGTTGCAGAAGATTTTGAGAAAATATATGATTACATATACTCCCTTTTAGTTAATGCTAATGTTAAGAAAGATCCAGAGATACTTAATCAGGCATTAGATGAAATAAGAGGCATGAGAGATACATGGAAAGAGGTTATGAACCGTACAAGGGGAATGAACCAGTAGGAGATTAATATATGACTACTAATTATCTTCAGATGATGATAGACAGCCTTAATAAGAAGAAAGGAATTCTTATCAGAATTATAGAGCTTAATGAAGAGCAGAATCAGATTCTTTCAGAAGAAACATTGAATGGTGATGCATTTGATGATAATATGAAAGCAAAAGGAAGCTGCATCGATGAGCTTGATTTGCTGGATGAGGGATTTCAGTCTCTGTTTAACAGGGTCAGAGATGCAATTAATGCTAATAAAGAAATGTATGCTAATGAGATATCGGTCATGAAGAGACTGATAACAGAAGTTACAGAGCTTGGAGCTAAGATAGAGGTTCAGGAAGCACGCAACAAAGTCAAGGTAGAGGCTATGTTTCGTAGAGAACGCCAGGAGCATAAGGAAGCTAAGAGAAGTGCATCTATGGCAAAGTCATATTATCAGAATATGAGCAAGGTGAGCAATGAACCACAGTTTATGGATACCAAGCAGTAATTTTTAAAAAAGTTATATTACGGACTAAAGTTTTGGTACTAAGGTCCGATATATAAAGTACAAGGAAACAGACAGTTTCCTGTAAACCATAACTAGATGTAGCAGGGACGCTGCATCATAATATAATTTCAAGGAGGAAAATATTATGGTAGTACAACACAATTTATCAGCAATGAACACAAACAGACAGATGGGTACAGTTTCTAGCGCACTCCAGAAGTCAACAGAGAAGTTATCATCAGGTTACAAGATTAACCGTGCTGGTGATGATGCTGCTGGTCTTTCAATCTCAGAGAAGATGAGAAGCCAGATCAGAGGTCTTAACAAGGCTTCTTCTAATGCAGAAGATGGTATCTCACTTATTCAGGTAGCTGAAGGTGCTCTTAATGAGACACATTCAATTCTTCAGAGAATGAATGAGTTAGCAACACAGGCTGCTAACGATACTAACACATCTACTGATAGAAAGGCTATCCAGCAGGAGCTTACTCAGTTAACATCAGAGCTTGACAGAATCTACTCTACAACACAGTTCAATACAATGAATCTGTTAGATGGTAAGTTCACAGGAAAGAGTCTTCAGGTTGGTTCTCTTTCAGGTCAGGTTATTGGTATCTCTATTGCTAGCATGAAGGCATCAGCTCTTGGTATCAAGGCAGCAGATGTTAAGGTTAGCACAAATGCTGTAGCTGGACAGTCAATGTCTATTATTCAGAAGGCTATTGACACAGTATCTTCAGAGAGATCTAAGTTAGGTGCTCTTCAGAACAGACTTGAGCATACTATCAACAACTTGGATACAACATCTGAGAATACATCAGCAGCTGAATCTCGTATCCGTGATACAGATATGGCTACAGAGATGGTTGAGTACAGCAAGAACAACATCCTTGCACAGGCTGGACAGTCTATGCTTGCGCAGGCTAATCAGTCAACTCAGGGTGTTATTTCACTTCTCGGTTAATAACAATTACTACTATAAGCAGAAGAGCCGGTGCAAGCACCGGCTCTTTTTGCAATTAATAATATATCATAGGGGAATAGACATATATGGAATTATCTAAGAGTTTTTTTGAAGATGAAGTAAGAGATGGGTTCTATGTAACATCAGATATGAAACATGCGTGGGCAGCTCAGTTAGAAGTATTGAATGATGTTGATAAAGCCTGCAGGGAGAATGGAATACAGTATTTTGCAGAATGGGGAACACTTCTTGGAGCAGTAAGACATCATGGATTCATTCCCTGGGATGATGATATGGATATATGCATGAAGAGACCCGATTATAACAGATTCCTACAGATTGCAGACCAGATAATGCCAGAGGGATATAAGATATTTAATATAAGTAGTGATGAAGATAATGATAATATGCTTACCAGAATTATTAATGGGAGAGCAATTAATTTTGAGAAGACACATTTGGAAAAATTTCATGGATTTCCATATGTTTCAGGTATAGATATATTTCCATTGGATTTTATAGCTCCCAATAGGGAAGATGATGATTTTCAGTGTGAATTAATAAGCATTGTTAATTCAGTAGCCAAGTTTATCAGGACATTACAGGAGAATGAAGAATCTATCAATGAAGAGAATCTTCAGGAACTTAATCTCAGAATTAATCAGATTGAGGAATTATGCGGAGTGGAGATTGACAGAGATAAGGATCTCGCACAGCAGCTTAATGTACTGGTAGACAGATTATGTGGATTATATACAGAGGAAGAAGCGGAATATGTAACAATAATGACTATATGGGCAGAGGAAAGGCAGTATAAGCTTCCGAAAGAATATTATTCCAAAACAGTGCGGCTTCCTTTTGAGAATATTACCATACCGGTACCATATTCTTATGATGCGATATTAAAGAAGAAATATGGTGATTATATGAAGCTTGTACATACATGGGATTCACATGATTATCCATTTTATGACAGGCAGAAAAAGCTTCTTAAGGATAATGGGGTTGTATTTAATGAGTTTTGTGATACATATGAGGATTATATTAATTATAAGAAACAGGCCAATGGTATAAGAAAGACAAGAAATGCGATAAGAGAAAAGAATATAAACCATGAAACTGCAGTATTTATGGTGTATAAGGCAGAATATTGGGATATGCTTGATGGATTGTTCAGAGAATATGAAAAGAGAAAAGAACAGGAAATAGTAGTTATTCCATTGAGGTATTATTATAAAAATATTGATGGAACAGTAGAAGAATGTGCAAGTGATGCAGTTCTGCCAGAATATGTTCAGAAATATATAAACAGTGATTATAATATTGAAGAGGAGAATCCTGAGACAATTATTATTCAGAATCCATATGATGGATATAATGGTTCTGTTACAATACATCCACGATATTACAGTAAGAATCTGGCTATACATACAAATAAACTTATATATATGCCATATTTTGTAACGGAAGAGATTAATCCTATGGATATGAGAGCATATATAAGTATGGATGCATATGTAACCATGCCAGGTGTTGTGTATGCAGATGAAGTTATGCTGCAATCAGAAGCCAATAAAGAATTATACGTAAAAAAGCTGACCGAATTCTTTGGAGAAGAATCAAAGAAGGAGTGGGAAGATAAGATTAATGGCCGGGGAGCTTTGTATATAGAGAAAAAAGATCCTGTTCTTAAGTATAACATAATGCCGTCAGAGTGGAAAAATATGGCATTAAAGAATGACGGCAGCTATAGAAAGATAATACTATATTTTATAAGTACTAATGGAGTGCTGGAACATAAGAGAAAAATGTTTGAAAAAATCGGACGTTCCATGGATGCATTTACAGAATACCAGTCAGATGTTATGCCACTTCTTGCATTTGAGGGTAATATGGAAGATATATTGGAACTCGAAGATGCAATGTTTTTGATGGATTATAAGATTATATTGAGAAAATATGAAAAAAATATAGTCAGACCTGATATGTTAAAAAGAGCTGTTGATGCATGTGATGCTTTCTATGGAGAGGCAGGAGCAGAAGCACAGATGTGCAGGAATCAGGGAAAGCCGGTTATGATAGAAGATGTTGATATATAGTGAGGAGAAAGTATGCTTCAATTTCCAGAAGAGTATTTTGAAGATGAAGTAAGAGATGGATTTTATATACCATCTATGATAAAAAGAGCATGGGCAACGGAACTTGATGTGCTTAATGAGGTTGACAGAATATGCAGAAAATATAACATAACATATTATGCGGAATGGGGAACATTGCTTGGAGCAATAAGACATGCAGGATATGTTCCATGGGATGACGACCTTGATATAGGAATGAGAAGAGAAGATTATGTGAAGTTCTGTAAAGTAGCACCAGATGAGTTTGCGGAAGGATATCAGATAATCAATTTCAAGACCAACAAAGATTTTCATCATTTTCTTGCCAGAGTTGTGTGCAAGAACAGGATATGTTTTGAGGATGAACACTTGAGAAGATATCATGGATTTCCATATCTTGCAGGACTTGATATATATGTGCATGATAATGTGTCAAAGGATAAAGAAGCACAGGAAAAATGCGAAAAGACGGCAGAATATATAGTTGCGGTCGCAGATGCTATTGAGACAGGACAGATGTCTGCAGCAGATGAACAAGCGGCTGTAACAAGAATTAACAGTATATGCAAAACAGATATTAAGATTCAGCAGGATAAATGTCAGGAAAGAATTGAATTATATTCTGTGACAGAAAATGTATTTGCCACATTTAAAGATGAAGAATGTGAAGAAATGACTCAGATGATGCCATACAGTCTATATGGAAATCATATGAGGATACCTGTAAAATATTATGAGCGTGTAGTAAGGGTGCCTTTTGAGAATACGACAATACCGGTTCCGATTGGCTTTGATGCTATGCTTAAAAGCAGGTATGGAGATTACATGAAGCTTGTGAGAAATGCGGGAGGACATGATTATCCATTCTATGAATCACAGAAAAAGCAGTTAGAAGTTTTGATGGATTTTAAACTGCCGGAATATACATATGATGAGAAAAAAGCAGTAAGGGCAGCTGATTCTGATGAATTGGCAGGCTACAGAAAGATTCTTAAAAACTGTCTTGATAATATTGATAAACAAATTGAAGAAATCGGACACGTGCAGGATGTAGAAGTGATAAGAGAAGAACTTGTTGATATACAACAGACAGTAATTGACATGGGAGGGCTTATCGAAAAAGTTAAAGGCGAGGGAACTGAAAGTGTGAGAAGCTTTGAAAAGTTCTGCGATGTTATATATGAGATATATCAGGGAAATAATGCTGATATAGAAGCTGAATTCGGTAATGTGAGAAGGATACTGGAAAATGATATTTTTGCAAAGAGAGAAGTACTTTTTTTAGTGAGCAAAGCTTCAGAGTGGAAATATATAGAGAATGTATGGAAGAAACATAAAGAGGAAAGAGATACTGAAACAGTTGTGGCTGTGGTTCCATATTATTATAAAGAATATGATGGAAGCATAAAGAAAGAAGTAAGTGAACTGGGTAAGTTTACCACAGATATTGGTACCATTGATTCTGCACAGCTTGATATTAAACTTCATCATCCAGATATTATATATATACAGAATCCTTTTGATAATGAGAATAGGGCAATAGGAATTGACAGAAAGTATTATTCAGACAGGTTAAAATGCTGTACCGACAAGCTTATATATATACAGTCATTTGAACTTGAAGAATTTAATGAGTCTAATGAACGCGAATATAAGAATATGGCTTCTTTCTGTACAGTACCGGGAGTAATAAATGCTGATGTGGCATATGTACAGTCTTATAACATGCGTAATATGTATATAAAGAAATTAACTGAGTTTGCTGGAAAAGAAACTGAAAGTATATGGAATGATAAGATACATGCTAAGCCAGAGTGGATGATGAATAAGGAGCATTGCATTGCTAATGGCAATGGTAAGAAAAAAATATTGTTCTATACTTCAATAAGCGGACTTATGCAGAATTCAGAGATAGCAGCAGGAAAGATAAAGAATGTATTAGATATATTTAAACAATACTCAGGTCAGATCGAAGTTGTGTGGTGTGTTCAGAGCCTTGTAGATACTGTTATGGAAGATATAGACAAGAAACTCTATGAGCAGATAATTGCAATCAGGAATCAATATAATATTGAACAAATTGGACATGTATGTAGCGACAGGGATAAAGATATGCTTAATTCATGTGATGCATATTATGGCGATATATCGGCAATTGTTCAGGATTATAGAAATGCAGGAAAGCCTGTTATGATAATGGATTATGAAATATAAGAATTGGAGAAGCCGGATGAATGGGAGAATATTATTCATAACACATCAGTTGTCGAGAACAGGAGCACCAATAGTGCTTCTGGATATGATAAAATTATGTAAACGTGAGGGTGCAGATATAGATGTTATAACAATGATGGATGGAGAACTGGGGGAGCAGCTTCATAATATGGGAATTGATTATAAGATTATGAAAAGATTCTATCCGGAAAAAGAAAGACTGTTATCGGAGTGGAGTAGATATAATCTTGTTGTTGCTAATACAATAGTTACATATGAAGTAATTCATGTTCTTAATGGCAGCAAAATTCCAGTAATATGGTGGCTTCATGAGGGAAGACAGTATTTTGAATATTTTGCAAGCGTAATACCGCATTTTGGTACTATAGGAAGTAATATTCATACTTATGCTGTAAGTCCTTATGTTAAATCTGTAATTAAAGATATATATAAATGTGATGTTCCCATGATGCATTTTGCTGTTGATGGATATGAAGGTGAAGCAGATAAGCATTATGAGAGAAAAAGAGATGTGGTAAAATTTCTTACAGCAGGAACATTTTCTAAGATAAAAGGACAGGATATTCTTGCAGCTGCTATAAGAATGCTTCCAGACGAATATATGAAAAAAGCTGAATTCAGTTTCTGTGGCAATGAAGCTGCAGTTGATGAAGAAGTGTACACAAGTGTATGTGAATTGGAAAAAGATTATAATAATGTTCATATGCTGCATCAGCTTACAAGGCAGCAGACAATTTCATGTATGGAAGATGCTGACTGTCTGATAGTACCATCAAGAATTGAACCGCTTTCTGCAGTGGCAATTGAGATGATGATGACGGGCGGAGCAGTATTGTGTACAGATGTGTGCGGAATTGCTTATTATGTGGAAGATGGTGAGAATGGATATGTTACAAGTTCGGATGATCCTCAGAGGCTTGCAGAAAGTATAATAAGAGTTATAGATGATTATGATAACTGGGAGCATATTGGAATAATCGGACATCAGACATATATGAAACATTTTTCAAGAGAAGCTGTTGAGTCGGATATAGTGCAAATAGTGGAGAAATATATGGATTCGTCTAAAAGAATAATATTCATAAAAGGAAAATTAGAAACTTTGGATTATTTTATAGACCAGCTTGCAGACGGAGCAGATAAGCTAGGAATAGAATATTATATTATCAATACAGGGATTCCTGAAAGCTATGGCGAGGCTCTTAAAGAATATGTAAAGCTGGGCAGATGCGCAGTGTTTATGATAAATCAGATAGGTTTGTTATTGAGTGAGAATGGACAAAATTACTGGAAAGAGAGAAATATTCCGGTATATGACCTGATAGTTGACCATCCGTACAATTATGCAGATGCATTAGAATGTCCGCCAGCAGATATGAATGTAATTGTTATAGACAGGAATCATGAGAAGTTCATAAGAAAATATTATCCAGCGATAAAGAATATATATTTCATGCCTGATGGAGGAAATGAAGCAGAGGGTAGAATGCAGTACAAAGACAGGCCAATAGATATATTGTATGTGGGAGATTGTCAATTATCTACACCATTTATTGAAATTCCAGATACGTCTGATAAAGGAATGGAGATGTATTCGACAGTATATAATATACTTCTTCAAAAGCCGGGATTGTCTATAGAAGAAACTATGGAGTTATATTTTGAAGCAAAGGGCGGATATACAAAAGAGCAGGTAAAGCAGTATATATTAAATTATGGGTTCATAATATCTGATAATGTCCGCAGATATTATAAGTTAAAGACAATGCACGCATTAGAAAATACAGGCGCCGGCATAGTTATATATGGAAAAGGATGGGATGCGTATGATGAAGCATGGCAGCCTAATGTAAGCATCAATGCAAGAATATCATCAGAAGAATGTAACCGGATGCTTGGTAAAGCAAAGATTGGACTTAATTGTATGCCGTGGTTTAAGGATGGATGCAGTGAAAGAGTATTCAATATAATGCTTAATGGAGCAGTGTGCCTTACAGATACAAGCAAGTATCTGCTTGAAAGATTCAGGCATGGAAATGAACTGGTATTTTATAATCTTGAAGATATGGAAGAAATGCAACAGAATGTTTGCTGGCTACTTGAGAATCCCAATGCAGCAAGCCGGATTGCACAGGCAGGTTATGAAGCTGCCATAAGAAATGATACATGGCTGTGCAGAATGGGTGAGATTGCAAAGTTGATGGAATAGTTGCGTCGGAAAAGTATTGTGTTAATGTTCATATGCTGCATCAGCTTACAAAGCAGCATATGATAGAGACTATTGAAAGATACATGCGCAGATAAATGTAAAAAAGCAATAAAAATACATGTAGAATAATGTGAATAATAAAAGAAAAATCGTTGATTTTTACATGAATATAAGCTATATTGTAATCAGAGTTGTTAAGGAGGATGGGTTATGTACAGAAAAATTATGTCTTATCTGGAGACATGGCAAGAGAGTACGCATCGAAAACCTCTTATATTACAAGGTGCAAGACAGGTTGGGAAAACATATTCTGTTCTTGAATTTGGGCGTACACACTATGACAATGTAGCATACTTTAATTTTGAGACCAATCCTAAATTGAATGAAACATTTGAAGAAAATATAAGCCCTGATTATCTGATACCGATATTATCGCATATTGCTGGTCAGACTATAGTAAAAGAGAAGACGCTTATAGTTTTTGATGAGGTACAGCTTTGTGAAAGGGCGTTGACTTCGCTGAAGTATTTCTGCGAAGATGCGCCTGATTATCATATAATTGTTGCAGGAAGTCTTCTTGGAGTTGCAGTTAACAGGGCAAAATTCTCTTTCCCTGTAGGAAAGGTTGACATGAAGACGCTTTATCCTATGGATATGGAAGAATTTATGTTAGCACTTGGTGAAGATAATCTTGTTTCACAGATAAAGGAAAGTTTTGTCTCTGATAAGCCTTTGCCATCAGCTCTTCATGACGCAGCAATGCAGTTATACAGGCAGTATCTTGTTGTAGGTGGTATGCCAGAGTGTGTAATGCAGTATGCGGAAACTAAGGATTATATTCTTGTAAGACATACGCAGGATACAATACTTGCGAGTTATCTTAATGACATGAGCAAGTATAACAATCTGAATGAAATTAAGAAAACAAGACTGACATATGATAATATCACTGTCCAGTTATCAAAGAAGAATACGCGTTTTCAATATAAACTGATTAAAAAAGGCGGTCGTGCGTCTGAATTTGAGAATGCTATTGAGTGGCTCTGTTTATCGGGGATTGTATCACAGGTATACCGGGTGGAGCAGATTAAAAAGCCGCTAGAGAATTACAGGGATATTGATGCATTTAAAATATATGTATCGGATATGGGGCTTCTATGTGCCAAGAAGGATGTAGCAGCTAACGATATTCTTTACATGGTTGATGAACTTAATGATTTCAAAGGCGGCATGACCGAGAATTATGTTAATGTACAGCTTTTAATTAATGGCTATAACACATATTACTGGCAGTCAGAACGAGGTGCAGAGATTGATTTTGTCATACAGCGTGAAGGTAAGCTGATACCAATTGAGGTTAAATCGGCTGACAATACAAGGGCAAAGAGCCTGAAAGTATATATGGATACATTCAGTCCGGAATATGCAATTAAGTTATCGTCTAAGAATTTCGGATTTGAAGATAACAAAAAGATAGTTCCGTTGTATGCGGCGTTTTGTATTTAAAGGAGGATGGCAGATGTGGATATATCTTAATCCGGGAAATGATGAATTCTATAATGCGGTAAGGAATTCAAAAATATATGTTGATAAAACAGAATTGTTAGCATTTACGAATTCAGTTTTATCTGGTGAACATAGAAATATATGTGTAAAGAGAAGATTAGTGATCTTAATCTGTCAACAACAAAGTTCTTCTATAATGGAAAAGATTACGACGGCTATTTTGAAGCTGTACAGGATGTTCTCGATAAATATAGCGTCAACTATGATGACGATGCTGATAATGATATTACAGGTGAGGATACGGAAGTAAAAGTACTTGCAGAGAGCATTGCCAAGGATTTAAGAGATAAGGCAGCAGATAAATTAAGTGACAGCATGAAAGATCATTTTGATAGGGTTGTAAAGGGTAATGATGACTATTCACTGATTGTATATGACTATAGAGATATTGACAAAATAGCATCTAATACAGCAGCGGATTCAGAAGTAAAAACCAGTGCATTAACAAGATATGAGATGTCAGCAAATATGTTGATACCTGGAACAACAGCCAAGGTTAAAAGTCCTTTGAGGATAATGTGCGGAGTACTTAATTCAAGTTATATAGACATTGATCTGTATGATTTGTCGTTAGATTCACTGGGATTAACAGGATACAAGGTAAACAGATATTATAACAGGCTTAAATATAGTGATGACTATAAGCAGAAGATGCAGGCGTGGGAAGACAGTGCAACAGAAGTTACCAAGACATTTTCAAATACACAGAAAGTTATAGATACTGTTACACCTGATATATACGGCAGCAGATATAATGCTAATGGAGAGAAAGAGAAATTCCTGATATCGAAAGGCTCAGTAACTTTTAAAGAAGAAACAAGAACATTTACGGCAACTGTTAAAGAAAACAAGAATCCTAAACCACAGCCTAAGGCTGGGGATATAACAGTTGAAACTGTATATAGTCCGGATTCAGTAAAGTATGTCGATGATGCAATTGATCAGGTATCAAGAGCGAGATCATCAATGGGAGCAATCAGAAACCGACTTGAACATGCATATAACAATAATGCCAATACATCAGAAAATACGCAGGCAGCAGAATCACGACTCAGGGATACCAATATGGCTGAAGAAATGATGGAATATTCTAAGAATAATATTCTTGAGCATGCGGGAATATCAATGCTTACGCAGGCAAACCAGAATTTCCAGGGAATATTGGGATTGTTGCAAGGATGATGGGAAGCGTTGGAGAAATGAGATAATTGGATATATTATGGGGACCTTAATGGCTTTTGGGCTGTTAGGGTGTTTTTGATTAGAAAAATTTGAAGTTAATATTTAGAATTGATATAATAAAATTGAAACCGTAGAACGTGTTATAAAATGAAAGAAGGCATACTATGAAAGATAAAAAATATCAGGTATTTGTATCGTCAACATATGAAGATTTAAAGAGGGAGAGAGAAGAGGTAACTAAAGGGATTTTGGATGCTGGTCATATTCCTGCCGGAATGGAATTATTTGGTGGGGCAGGAGAAGTTATAGAAATAATTAAAAGATGGATAGATGATTCAGATATTTATTTGTTATTATTGGGCGGTACATATGGAACAATATATGAAGAAAAAGGAATTAGTTATACACAGTGGGAATATGAATATGCATGTAGTATTAATAAGCCAATTGCAATTATATTGTTAAGTGAATCTATGTTGTTAAAAATGCTATAGAATTGGGAAAAGATGTCGTGTTTGAAAAACAGAATAAAGACAAATATGATAATTTTATTAGGTTAACCACTGAAAAAAATATTCGGGTAATGGTAGATGATAGAAGCCAAATAAAAGGAGTAGTTTATTCTCAATTGGATAAGATAATTAATGAAAAATATGCTAAATATAATTTGGTTGGTTGGATTAAAGCAGATTCTATTGTTAGAGATTGGAACAAAATGTCAATGAAGCAATTAGAAGATCAGAATTCAGAATTAATATCAAGTTATATAAAAAAATATTATAATATGAATATTATGGATTTATCGTCAAGTGTTTCGAGCAATCTTATAAGAGCTATAACAGCAAGAGGTATTTTGAATTCGATGAATAGATTCGTTAAGATTAATAGGTATGGAAGAAATTTAGTAAAAGTTAATATAATTGATAGTTATGATTATTGTTATCTTGATAACGAACATAAGGCATTTGGAAAAAGATTTCAGGCTACAAAACAACAGGCAGAGACATATAATATAGATAAGTTAATAATTAATGGAATAGAATATACGCAACAGATTAAATTGAAAATAAGTAAAGATATTAATAGAGGACAGTTGAATTATTATGTTGAAACAGAAAAATCAATACCAATAAAGGGTAATATGCCAGTTGTAATTGATATACAAAGCAGTTATGTGTGTCCACCACAAGATTTTTTTCAGGCATATGGATTACCTTTTCCATGTAAAGAATTTAATGTAAATATTAGTCTTGATGATGGGTTGGATAGAATGTATACGATACTCTCATCTACATATTCTTCTTTTAGTAAACTTTATTCTGATTCATATAAAGCTAATGAAATGAAAAATTTTGGTATATGTAGTCTTAGGTTTAAGGAGTGGATGCTACCAGGTGTTGGATATGTGGCAACAATAAAGAAAAGGTCTGAAAATAATCATTAGATAGACTAAGAACTTAATATAAAAATATATAGGTGAGAAATGGTAAATAGGAGAAAGAAAAAACTTTTAATAAGAAAAATAAAAAGAATATGTAAAAGAATAAATCAATTAGGGTTGCTCGAAGAAATAATAAAAACATTTGTTATTTTCTGCTTATCTGTAATTGCATTGTTCATGATAAGAAAATATTCTGTTGGTAATTATGAAGGGGAAAGATTACAAAAATACTTAAAAAATCAGATTAATAAATATATATGTGCAGATGATATAGATGTTAAAATTATATATAAAAATACATATGATATTTTGACCGATAAAAATGTAATAATAACATTTAATAAATACATGTTAAATGAGAAAGTGCAAGGAATGAATATATCTATATTTGAAAGAAAAGAAAAAAGTATTATAGATGAATTGTTTGGGTTGCAGCCTAGATATAAGCTATTATTTTCTATAAATAATGATTATTCAGGATACGATTATGAAGATATACAATTTGAGGATTGGGATAATGATGGGAGATATGAATTTTCAATTTTTACTAAGGTAAGATATGCAAGTAGAATTACAAGTGTTTGCACTATTATTACTAAAGTACAAGATACATGGGAAATAATTGAACCAGCAAAGATAGATGTTACGGAATATAAAGAAAATATTGAAGTTTGTAGTTTTGATAATTTAATAGATAAAGAAAAAAATTATGAGGTATATGGAGTATATAAGGATGGAATGGTATATTTTTTGAAAAATCCATTTAATTTTGCGTTGGAAATTTGTTATATAATTACATATGATGAGTACGATGAAGGAAAAATAAAAAGAAAGTACATATATTCTATGCAACAGTATAAAAACAAAGAGTTTATAATAGACCCTAATTGGAATATGGGTAAAACATTGATATTAGATGAAGCTATGGATTTTGAAAATCAACAAGCAGATTATTGGGGAATACAGAATGATGGTCAAGTTTTTTATGCTGAACCATAGCTTGATAGAAATAATCTTTATGATTTAAAATATGAATAGTACCTTTGCTTCAGATTCAAATTTCAAAATAGATAATTTATTAATGAATATTTTACATATTCTATATGAAATTTTTAATTGGTAAAATTTAAAATGCATTTATATAATCGCTTTCTAATTTTTCAATATGACTTAACCGATATAACATAAAGAGTAGTTGTTTTAAAAAATGATAAATTGATCTGCATATTTAGCGTAAATGTTGGTTGGATTCATTATAAGAATTAGAGCGTACATTTTAAAGTTTATAGTTAAAATATAAAGGAGAGAGTTTATGAAAACAGTGGCTTTAATACCAATTAAATTAGGAAGTAAAAGAATACCGGGTAAAAATATAAAACCTTTTTTTGATGGAACACCTCTTATGAGTTTTATTCAGCAAGCATGTTTAGATGCGAGAAATATTGATGAAGTCTATATTTATTGTTCGGATGATGCAGTTCAGGAATATTTGCTTCCAGGGGTGAAATATTTGAAAAGACATAAATATTTAGATGGTGATAATATAAATGCAAATGACTTTATTCGTGAATTTATAAAAACAGTTCAAGCAGATATATATGTAAATGCACATACGACTTCTCCATTTGCAAAGTCAACAACCATTGAAGAACTTGTTGATAAAGTTGCGAGTGGAAAATATGATTCTGCTTTTTGTGCAGAGGCAATTAGAACTTTTATGTGGGAAAATGGTAAGCCGTTAAATTTTAATCCAGATAATTTTCCACGGACACAGGATTTACCTTTGATATATGGAGAGACATCGATAGCATATGTATTTACAAGGGAAAGCTTTATAAAGAATAATCGTAGATTAGGAGCAAATCCTTATGTAAAAGAAGTTGGTAAGATTGAGGCAATGGATATTGATTATCCAGAAGATTTTGAAATATGTAATGCAATATATAAGGAGATGATAAAAAAATGAGCGTTATGATAACAGATTGTACTATTAGAGATGGTGGTTATCTTCTTAATAAAAATTCAAATTGTAAGTTTGTTAAGGGAATAATCAAAGGGTTAGTAGATTCAGGAATTGATTTTATAGAAACAGGTTTTCTTCAATCAATAGTAAATGGAGAATCAATAGTATATCACGATTCAAAGGATGTTATTAAATATCTGCCTGAAGAAAAAAAGAGGACAGAATATTTAGGATTTTGTGATAATAGCAGATATGATTTGGAAAATTTGGACAATTGCACAGGAAAGTCTTTTTGCTGGTTACGAATATCTTTTGCACAACATGAAATTGATGAAGCATTACATTTTTGTGAGGGAGCAATAAAAAAAGGATATTTAGTACAGTTTAATCCGATGGATACAATTTCTTATACAGATGAAGAACGGGAGGAATTAGTAAAAAAAGTTAATAAAGTTAAACCTGCGTCATTATCTATAGTAGATACTTTTGGCGCAATGGATATGCTAGATTTAGTACATATATTTAAACAAATAGATGCTTTATTGGATAAAGATATAAAAATAGGATTGCATGCACATGATAATCTAGGACTTTCATGTGCATTAGCTGAAAGAATGATAGAATTGTCAGAAGAAACTGGAAGAAATATTATTGTAGATGGTTCGTTATTTGGAATGGGGAGAGGAGCAGGAAATGCAAAAACGGAATTACTTGCGGATTATATAAATAAACACTGTGGAGGAAACTATGATTTAAAGATATTACTCGCAACAATTGATAAATATATAACGCCGTTATTGTCGCAAGTTCATTGGGGGTATGATTTATCAATGTATTTATGTGGATCTAAACATTCACATGTAGATAATGTATATCATCTGAGAGATACATATGGTTGTAGTGAAAATGATATGTATGAAATTATAGAGAGATTGACTCCACAACAAAGGACAAGATATGGTATAGGATATTCTAAGACGGATTTTTCAATGCTTGATAAAGTCTATAAAGATTATGATAAAAAAGAGGGCTAATGTAATGAATTGTGCTGAATATTTGGTTGATTTTCTTATAAAAAAAGGTATAACAGATGTTTTTGGATATTCTGGAGGATATATAGTTCCATTTATTGATGCTTTGTATAATAGAAAAAATCAAATACGAGTACATGTTTGTTATAATGAGCAGGGCTGTGCTTATGCAGCAGATGGATTTGCGAGGGTTAGCGGGAAGTTAGGAGTTTATTTTACAACTTCAGGTCCTGGTGCAGTAAATGCTTTTGGAGGGTTAGCAGATGCATGGTTTGATGGAGTACCATTATTGGCTATAAGTGGTAATGTTCCAACTAATGAACAAAAAGGTTATTCGGGTGTTAGACAAGTGGGTTTTCAGGAGATGGATATCATTTCGATGACAAAACATATTACTAAATATTCTGTTTCACCTAATAATGCAGAAGCATTTCCAGAGATAGTAACAAGAGCTTATAATTTAGCAACAACAGGTAGAAAAGGAGGTGTTGTAATTGATTTTCCATACGACATCCAAAAAACCAGTATTGATAATAGGTAATGGTGCAAGAGCATCAGGTGCATCTGAACTTGTATATGAATTCATAAAAAAAACACATATTCCAGTTCTTACAACAATGAATACTGTAGATATGGTTCAGGATAAATTTAAAATTGGATTTATTGGTACATATGGTAATCGTGTTTCATATATGATTTTAAATGAATGCGATTTAATAATATCTGTAGGAGCAAGACTTGGGCTTAGGCAAATAGGACATTTGCCTAAGTTATTTGCACCTAAAGCAAAACTTATTAGATGTGATGTGGATCAGTATGAATTATCAAGACAGATAAAAGAGGATGAAGAAAAATATAATCTGGATGCAAAATATTTTATGGAATTATTGCTAAAAGAAACAATTCCTGATTACTCTTCTTGGTGGGATAATTGTATGGAAGCAAAAAGGCTGCTTCATGGTTATGATGATACACAAGGCAATAAGGTAATTGATAAGATTGCACAGGTATTACCTGAAAATCCAGTTGTGACAGTAGATATAGGTCAGAATGTATGTTGGACTGCACAATCTCTTTGGCTAAAAGGAACAAAAGGAAGAATTATTATTGGCGGAGGATATGGAGCAATGGGAGTCGGATTACCGTATGCTATAGGAGCCTCCATAAGTAGAAACAATGCAATTACATATTGTATAACAGGTGATGGTGGGTTTCAGATGAATATTCAGGAGTTAGAGAGTGTTAGGCGTGAAAAACTGCCAATAAAGATACTGGTAATAAATAATTATGAACTCGGAAAAATAAGCGAAATTCAGCATGTTGCTTATAATAATCGATATTGTAGCACAACATTAGACAGTGGATATACTGTGCCTGACTTTGTTAAAATCGCAAATGCTTATGGAATAAAGGCGGTAAAATTAAATGATTATTTGAAAATTGATGATTATAAAGAGTGGTTAATAGATGATGAACCATGTCTTTTGGATATTACGATTCCTTGTGGTACACGATTGATTCCTAAAATTAAATGGGAAACAAGCACAATAGAACCAGAGTTAGATACTGAAGTGTTAGATAAAGTAAATAAATTATTAAATAAAGATTAACTCTAAAAAATGAAACTGAAAAGCGTTAAAGGTGCTCAAAAAGGAGTGTTGAGTTAGAGAAAATTAAATTATTTTTAATGTATCGCAGGTTTGTTTATTAATTTAGAAAATAGAATATGGATTAGTTTTAAAATGGAAATATTGAACTTTGCATGTTATTTTGATTTATTAGAACGATAGTGAGTTAATGAATTTAACGTTTTGATGTAGTAAAATATAAATGAGGGGTAAGTTAACATCAGATATTAGTTATAGAGGCAATCTTAGCAATATCATTTCATGTGTAAGTTATGGAAAATTTCTTTGAGAAAATATTAATGCTACTTTAATTATTATATGTGGTTCTAACCATGTTTTAAATAAATCACTATTAATAAGTATCTAACTGATTAGAAAATGAACAAACAAGAGGATTGTGGCTGGAAATTTATTATATATAAATGATAGAGTAAAATTACTATAAAAGATAATGGAAATGAGGAAGTATGATTAGATATTTAATAATGGATGTTGATGGATCTCTTACGGATGGGAAAATATACATGGGAAATAATGGCGAAATCATGAAAGCCTTTTCAGTTAAGGATGGGTATGTTTTTAATTATATATTGAGACCATTTCATATTAGACCAATAGTATTGACAGCAAGACAAAGTAACATCGTTCAAACTAGGTGTAAAGAATTAGGGATAGAAGATATCTATCAAGGGAAAACAAATAAATATGAAATGTTATGTTCTATAATAAGTAAAGAAAGTTTAAAAGATTGTGCTTATTTTGGAGACGATATTTTAGATATAAGATGTATGATGGCTATAAAGGAGGCTGGAGGGGTAGTTGGATGCCCATCTGATGCAGTTAAAGCGGTTAAGGCGATAGCACATTATATTTGTGCAAATAAAGCAGGAGAAGGTGCGTTAAGAGAATTTTCAGAGTGGATTGTATCGTTTAAAGAAGAAAATAGGATAAAAGAAGATGTAACAATAGCAAAAAACTATTTAAAATCAATAGATTTTAATATTGGAGATGAGGGAGATAAAAAAAAAGTAATAGATAATTTTTTATATAAAATAGAAAGGCTTGAAAATAAAAATAAAAATGAAGTTAAATTGGAGTCCCATAAGAATTATGTTGAGATACATATGATATTAGAGGGGAGTCAAAATATAGAAATGGCTGATATATGTAGGCTTACTATAAATAAACAATATGATCAAGAAAAAGATATTGCCTATTGGAATTCATCTGATAGAATGACAGAAATTTTATTAAAAGCGGGAGATTATATTATATTATATCCAGAAAATGCTTATCGCTTTTTTAAATGTGATGTGGGTTCAGAGTATGTCACAAAGGTAGTAGGGAAAATAAAAATATGCTAAGTAAGAGGAGTTTTATTATATGTATGCATTTACATGGGGAGCTTTATTAGATAAAAATAATAATATATGGATTCCAATATCAAATACAAAAAGCTTAATAAAAATAAATGAATATGGAAAAGTACAGTATATTGGAGAGTTGATGTTAGATATGACATCTGACGAAAATTGTATTCTTAAAGTATTAGAAACAGATAATAATATTATTTTTTTTGCAAGAGAGACTTTTGAAGCTTGGATAGTAGATAAAAGCACATTACAAATGTCTTATATGCTATATTGTGATAAACCACAAACAAGGATTGCTGACATTGTTCAAGTGGGAAATATGGCGGTAATTTTGCCATTTTCTAAAGAAACATCAATTTGTTTATATGATTTAAATGAAAAAAAAATAGAAGAAATTGCATGGAAAAATAAACCAGATGTTACAGCAATGCTATTTGTAAGAGCTGCTATTAAAAGTATGTATGTTTACACAGCAATAAGGAATCTGGATAATGTATATATTTGTAAGATAGATTTAATTCATAAGGTTGCATCTTTTTTCAAAATTGATGTAAGAATGATAAATGCACTGAATGTATATGATGGATATCTATGGCTATTCGTATTAAACAAGAATAATGAAACGGTTTTATGGAAATATAGTGAAAAATCAGGAGAAATTATTGACGAGTATATTCTACATAATATAGAGCCAATTTCTGAATTAGGTGATTTAAAGTATTTTAAGATAGAAATATATGAAAATAAGGTGTTTTTTATTCCTTCTTTTGCAACACATATATATGTATATGATTTATCAATAAAAGAAGGGGCTTATTTAAATTATCCACAGCAGTTAGAAGTAGCAAGAATAAATGATAGATTATCTTTTTTAGAAGTTCAGCGAAAAGACAGTGAGTTGTATTTGTTTCCATGTGGATTTTCAAAAATAATAAAATTAAACTTGAAGGATGAAAAAATTGAAGCATTAGATTTAACAATTGATGAGAATATTTCAAAAAGGATATTGAGTTATAGTTTAAAAGATAATAAGATGTTAAAAGAGAATTATCCTGCAACTTTAAAGGATTATATACGGGTACTATGAAATAAAGAAAAATATTGGGAGTAAATAATTTATGGAAAAACAATGTGATGATATAAAATTAATACTTTTTGGGGCTGGAAAGAAAGGCAGAGAAGCTCTGGAAAAATATGGACAAAAAAATGTCGCTTTTTTTTGTGACAATGATATACAGAAGCAGGGGGAATTTATTAATGGAGTAAAGGTGATTTCTTTTGAAGAAATGGTAAGGATGTATTGTGATAAATACATAATTATGATTACACCTGTATCACCATTATTTTTAATTGGTCAATTAGAAAATGCTAATATTAAAGATTATTTGTTATATCATGATAACGAACCACGAATAGTTAAATATGACAATGTAGAAAATTCGGAAGAAAAAGAGCATAATGATTTCTTAAGAAAATATGTAAAAAAGTCTTACTTATTAAATATTTTTAATAAAATAGATGATTTTAAAACTGTTGTTGAAGAAGCAATATATGAGTCAAAAGAGAAAGGAATGAATTTAAATTACTATACAAGAGGGGAGGAAGAAGAAGGCTATCGCTATGGAAATTTACAAGTTTTAGAACGATATGCTGGAGTTCAAAGAAAAGATGGAGAATATGCACCGGTAGTTTCTCATCAGGACAGTTTGCCAATATATTCTCCTATTCATAGTTATAAAACATCTGTCATCTTTTCAGGAGATTATTATAAAGAAAAGATACATAAAGTGGCACCGTGGGTGCCTATTTATACGGTAGGACCATATATTCATTATGCAAAAGAAATATACACTAAACAAGAAATGGCTATGAGAAAACAGCAAATAGGAAAAATGCTGCTAGCATTTTTGCCACACACATTAGAAAATACCAAGAGATGTTTTAGCAGAGAAGCCTTTTTAAGAGAAATAAAGAAAATATATGGTAATCAATTTGAGCAAATATGGTTATGTGCGTACTTTACTGATATTAATGATGAATTGTGTGAATATGCTAAAGAATTGGGGTTACATGTTGTTTCTGCAGGATTTAGATTTGATCCTGCATTTGATGATAGGCTTAAAACTATTATTGAGTTTTCGGATGCAATTGTATGTGGGGATATAGGTTCTTTCTTGGGATATGCAATGTATTTAGAAAAACCTATAGCAAGAATTGATATCACAGATAAAACATCATTATTAGATGTACAATATAGCAGAGATTTAGAAAGAGATATTCAGAAAACTGACGATTGTGTAAAATTTGAAAGTGATTTTTATAGATTATTTAATGAAGAAATAAAGCTAAATATCAATCAAAAATTGTGGATGAATTCATTGGCTGGATTTAATCAAATAAAAAATAGAGATTACATTAAAAAAATTTTTGATATATCTGCCGATATTTGGAATGAATGCGGGGGAAATTATAGATGTTATCCTGATGCGGTCAGAAAGATATTTTACGCGTATAATCAAAAAGGTGATTATAGAAAAATGCACATTTTAAAACAGGCAGTAGGAAATTTTTTGGAGTAATCTTTAATGTTATACATTTGTTATGAAAGGTATAGTTATGAGGTATAATCCTAAAGTTAGTATTGTTGTACCAATGTATAATTCAGAAAGTACAATTGGGAAATGCATTGAAAGTATATTACAACAGACATTATCAGAACTAGAAATAATATTGGTAAATGATGGAAGTACAGATAATACATTAGATATATGTAAAAAATATAGTAAAAGAGATTCAAGAATTGTTGTCATATCACAAGAGAACAAAGGATTAATTTCTGCAAGAAAAAGAGGTGTAGAAGTATCTAGTGCGGGGATTATTGGCTTTGTTGATAGCGATGATTGGATTGAAAAAGATATGTACGAAAATCTGTATAAAATATATAATAAATATGATGTAGATTTGGTATCATCAGGAATATTTAGAGATTATATTGAAGAACAATACACAAATGAGGTTTTAGATAATTTTGAGCAAGGCTATTATGAGAATATAAATGAGACAATTTATCCATATATGCTTTGGAATAAAACAATAAATGACTTTGGAATATATTGTACATTGGTTAATAAGATATTCAAAAAGGAAATTTTAAAAAGCGTTTATAACAATATTGATGAAAGAGTGTTTTATGGAGAAGATTGTTTAACATTTTTTTCATATATAATGCAATGCCAAAAAGTATATATATTAAATAAATCATATTATCATTACATTATAAAGCATAATTCTATGTGTTCTAAAATTGATGACAGACTTTTAACAAATACATATTACTTATATAAAGGGTTGGAGAAGGCTTTTCTTGGGTATGGGGAGCTTACATATAAGTTATTAGAGCAACTTAAGTATTATATATTATCTGTGGAGTCACACACTTTAATTAAATTATATAACATAAGTTTAATGTCATTAATGAATGCTAGATTTGGAACATTAGATATTAAGGGGAAAAATGTAATATTATATGGTGCTGGAGGAAGCAGCAGAGTGTTATATAATCATTTAATAGAAGATTGTGAGTGTACTGTTATGGCATGGGTTGATAAATATCCTGAGGGAAAGGATATGTTATGCCTTCATAAGATAGAATCAAGAAATATAATAAATGATTTAGAATATGATTATATAATTATTTCAGTTATAAATGAGGAATTATATATTAGCATAAAAAAAGAACTTAAAGAACTTTATGATATTGATGAAGAAAAAATAATGTGGGGGAAGGCAGAATTCGATAATTTTAGAATATAGCTTTAGATAAGGAAAAGGATATATGAGTGAGAATGTATGGATAAACAGAGTTTTATCTATTTTTAAAGATATAGATAAAATATTTGTATTTGGAGCAGGAAATTATGGAAAAGATTTAAAAATTTTATTAAGCAAATATGGTTTGTTCGATAGCTATATAGATAATGATATTGAAAAACAAAGAAATGGTTTTTGCAATGAAAATGTCATATCATTAAACGAATGTTTAAAAAAAGCAAATAATAATTATATTGTAATTGCTGCATCTAGTGAAAATTCAATAAATATATCTGAACAATTACAAAATAGTGGATTAATATTATATGAAGATTATTGCACTATGGATTATTTTTTGAAAAAAATATTTCCAGTAATATCTTATTATAAATATAATAAACTATATACTAATTTAGTTCAGATAACTTTAACCGAAAGGTGTACTCTAAAATGCAAGAAATGTGCCCATGCTTGCTGGAATGTCCCGATCAATGTGAAAGATATGTCTTTTGAAACTGCTAAAGAAAGTGCTGATTATTTCTTTTCTAAATATGACTTCGTAAATGAATTTGTTCTTATAGGCGGCGAACCTTTTTTATATAAATATTTAAAAGATATTATTCAATATATAGGAGAGAAGTATAGAAATAAAATAAATATTTTTTCTCTAACTACAAACGGAACAATAATTCCTGAAGCAGAAATTATTAGTCTGTTCCATCGTTATAATATAACACTAAGAGTGTCTGATTATTCTCAGACTTTACCATATTTGGCAGATAGATATAGAGAGCTTTATGATAAATTTCAGAATAATGATGTTAGGATATGGAAGACAAATAATAAAAATGCATGGTTTGATTATGGATTTGGAGAATTTGATAGGCATAATGATATACATAACTTGAAGAAGGCATTTAGTGAATGTAGTACTGAGTGTAGAGAAGTTCGAGGTAATAAATATTATTATTGTGTTATGGCAAGAACAGTATCAGATAATATGAATTTGAATTTGGGACAAGATGATTATATAGATTTGAATAGTGTAAAAGATAAGAGAGAATTACTGCAGTTTGAATTGGGAAATATAGATAAGGGATATCTTGAGATGTGTAATTATTGCAGAGGAGCTGAGGCAAAGAAATATCTAATTCCTGCAGCAGAACAGAGGAGTAAAAATGAATAAGATATATATTTTTGGAATTGGAAAGGGCGAAAAATATTTAAACAGATGTTTAATTAGGGATAATGTTATTATAAATGCATATATAGATAATTATAAAGCTGAAACACTTGAGGTATATAATGGATGTGATGTTTTAAAACAGGATAGTATAAATGAAGATTATGATTATATTATAGTTACTCTTATGCAATATGAGTATGTTAGAGAAATGTTACTTGAAAAAGGCATAGAAAGAAACAAAATAATATGTTTTTTTGATTTTAATGATGTAGTCAAAGAACAACTATGGGATATTATAGATTCATATAAATGGAAAGTAGAATTGCTTTTCAAGCAACAGACAGAACTCATTAAACCTTCAATAGATAATTTACAATATGAATTATATTATGATTCAAATGAAATAATAAGAGATTGCCCTAAAATAGTAGATGTAGATGAAACGGTTGCGATAATAAAAACGTATAAAAAGAATGTTGCAAGATTTGGAGATAATGAATTTGAATTAATGTGTGGCAGATTAAGAACAAATTATCAAACTGTAGATATACAGTTGGCAAATAGATTGAAAGAGGTTTTGAATTCTCAAAAGGATAATCTTTTAATTGCAATAGCAGATAATTATGGGAAATTAGATAAATATACAGATGATGGAGCAAGAGATATAAGAATGTATCTTACTAGTTCAGTAAGAAAAGATCATATGTCATTATTAGATTTAAACAGAACTTACTATGATGCATATTTGTCAAGACCTTATATTATATATAGGGATAAAGAAAAAGCAAAAAAAAGGATTCAAAACATAAAGGAAATGTGGAATAATATAGATGTTTTGATTGTTGAAGGAGAGCATACACGTTTTGGAGTTGGAAATGACCTACTGGCGAATGCTAAGAGTGTGGAAAGAATAATTTGTCCTGATAAAAATGCATTTAATAAATATGATATTATTAAAGAAAAAACATTGAAGTATGGAAGAAATAAATTGATATTAGCAATATTAGGACCTACTGCAACTGTTCTGGCGTATGATGTTGCAAAAGAAAAAGAGTATTGGATTGTTGATATTGGTCAGTTAGATACTGAATATGAATGGAGTTTAAGAGGCGTAAGCGAGAGATGTAATATAGAAAACAAGAATGTTAGTGAAGTAATATCATATTCGCCAATTGAGGATAGAAATGATGAATCAATGAAAGAATATAAAAGACAAATTATATATAAAGTGGATTAAATATAGGAGTTGTATGGATATAAGTATTATTGTTCCATTATATTATGGGAGAAAATATGTTAACAGTATAATTTCTCAGGTTACATGCTGTTATAACAAACTAAAAAAAGCAAGTGTAGAGTTGATATTATATAATGATTCTCCTGATGAAGTGGTGGATTTAAGTGGAATAAAAACAGATTATCAACTAAAATTAATCCAGCCACAATACAATCGTGGAATACACGCAGCTAGGGTTGAGGGATTAAAAAATGCAAATGGGACCTATGTTTTATTTTTAGATCAGGACGATATTATACATGAAAATTATTTGAATAGTCAATTAAACGGTATCGGAGATAATGATGCGATTGTTTGCAGATTAAAAAATAATAATAGACAACATTATAATGATTCATTTGTATTTGAGAAAGTAATTTCAAAAGAGTTTATGATTAATAAATGGTGTTCAATTGTATCACCTGGGCAGGTGTTGATAAAAAGACAATCAATACCTCGGATTTGGGAAGATAATTTACTTAGTAACAATGGAGCGGATGATTATTTTCTTTGGATTTTAATGCTTATGCAAGGAGGAAAATTTGCATTAAACCAAAATATTTTATTTAAACATGTTTTAAATGGAAGTAATACATCAGGTGATACTAATAAAATGATGGATTCCGAGTTGGAAATGTTGGGTATATTACACGATAATCATATACTTGATGTTGAACAGATAAAAAATTTAACTAATTCTTTACGGAGAATACATATATCTGAATTAGAAAAAAGTAAAAGATTATGTGATTTTTTAATAAAATGGAATTATGAATTAATAAATGAAAGAGTGCCATATACAAAATTATTAAAAGATAATGTGAAAAGCGTAGCTATATATGGAGCAGCAGATTTAGGACAGAAGATCGCAATGCTATTGAATAAATCACCAGTTAGTGTTGAGTATTATATAGATCAAAATGCAAAGTATATTAGTTTATCAAAACCTGTATATAAATTGACTGATGAGTTAAAAAGGGTTGATGGAATTATTTTGACAATAAATGATAAAAAATTAAAGAAGAATATAAGTGATAAAATGAATTGTAAGGTATATTATGTAGAAGAAATGATAAGGTGATATATGGAAGAAAAAGTAGCTGTATTTTGTGCTGGATATTTGTTTGATGTATATTATAGAACTTTGAGAAAAAAGTATGAAATAAGTTATGTGATCGATAATAATCCTCAAAAATGGGGACATTTATTTCAAGGATGTATCTGTTTATCATTTGAAGAAGCAATTAAAAATAATGTTAGAAAAATAATAATTGCAACAAAAAATGAAAACATAATAAAAGATATAAAAGAGCAAATAGAAAATAGTCATGTTGAATTAGAGATTTTGTATTTGAAAGATTTGATACAAAATGAAGTTGAATTGAAGGATTCTAAGTATCAAGAGTACTATGAAGATAATTTAAATAATAAGATATTCATAGAAAAGGGTGTTGTCTTTAATAAAATAAACATATGTTTTCAGGGAACTGATAATATTGTAACAATAGGTAAAAACACCAAAGTTGAATCATCTATTTATGTACATTTCATGGGAAATAGCAATACATTACAAATAGGAGATAATACATTTATAGGTTCAGCATATATTATATTGGCTGAGTCGGGAAATGTATGTATTGGGAATGATTGTATGATATCTTCTGATATTGATATTTTTCAAGGAACGTCTCATCCGATTTTTGATAATGATACACATAAGAGAATTAATTACTCAAAGGATATTATTATAGGTAATTCTGTTTGGATCGGTAAAAGAGCTTCATTGATGTCAGGATTTTCTATAGGAGACGAAAGTATTGTTGGATATGGAAGTGTATCTTCGGGAAGCTTTGGTAATAATTTAATTATAGCGGGTTGTCCAGCTAAGGTGACGAAAACAAATATTGTTTGGAAGAAGGATTATGTTGGTTTGTATGCATTAGATTGTATCGAAGATGCTAAAGAGTAACTGATATGGTAAACAAAGATGAAAAGAAAAGATGGTATTATAAGTATAATTGTTCCAATATATAATATAGCTCTTAATTTGCCACAATGTCTTGAGAGTATAATTAATCAGAGTTATTGTAATTTAGAAATTATATTAGTGGATGATGGTTCAACAGATGGTTCAGCAAAGATTTGTGATGATTACGCCTTACAAGATGAAAGAATAAAAGTAATTCATAAGAAAAATGAAGGATTGGTCAGAGCACGAAAAACGGGGATTTCAGCAGCAAGTGGAGATATTATAGCATATGTAGATGGTGATGATTGGATAGAGCCTGATATGATGGAGATTTTATATAATACTATGGAGTCTCAGGATGTTGATATTGTAATGTGTGGCAGATATGAAGATACAGGAGATATTTTTAGACGAGTTTATCATGGAATTCCAAGTGGAAGATATGATAAGGATTCTATGATAAAGAATGTATATCCTACCATGATAGTCAACCAAGCTTTTTTTGAATGGGGGATATTTCCGGGAGTGTGGGATAAGCTTTTTAAGAGAGTTTCTCTTGAAAAATATCAAATGGAAGTTGATGACAGATTGACTATGGGAGAAGGTGCGGCATGCGTTTATCCGGCTTTACTTAATGCTCAAAGTATCTATGTTTTACATAAGTGTCTTTATCATTATAGGCAGAGCGTTAATTCTATGGTTAAGCAGAGTGTTGATATTGAGATACAAAGACAACGATTTAATATATTATTTAATACCGTAAATAAGTCTTTTGAAAAGTATGCTTACATATTTGACTTAAGAGAACAGTGGAAAGAATATATATTATTTTTGCTGATACCACGTGCAGATGCTTTGTTTAAAGAAGTATCCCAACTGCCATATTTATATCCTTTCCCATCTGTAAATAAGGGCAGTAATATTATAATATATTGTATGGGAACATATGGTCAATTATTAAGCAGATATATATATAAATCAGGCTTTTGTAATATTGTTGCATGTGTAGATAAAAATTATATAGAATTAAGAAAACAAGGATTAAATGTGGTTTCTCCAGATGAAATAAATAATTATGAATTTGATTGGGTTGTTGTGGCTAATTCTTTTGCTAGTACAAGAAAAAAAATTTTAAATGATTTATCAAATAAAGTGCCAAAAGAAAGAATATGTCTCATGGATGAACAATTAATAAAAGGTGAGAGCAGTTTAAAGGCATTTGGATTGGTGGAATAATCAGATAAGACGGGGTGGATAATATGGATATAGCAATATATGGTGCGCAGGCGATAGCCTTTAGTGCATACAAAGCAATTAAAGAAATATATAAGGAATATAATGTGTGTTGTTTTATTGTTACATCTACAGATAATAATCCAACTGAACTTGATAGTATTCCTGTTTATTCTTTATCAGAATTATTACAGATGGATTTCAATAAGAATAATACGAAGGTTATTATTGCAACACCAGAATCGGTGATATGTGAAATAAAGGAAAATCTTGAACAAAAGGGATTTACTAATATTGAATGTATTGATTCAGAAAAATTTGCTTTTTTACAGGAAAAGTATTATGAAAAAACAGCATTTTGTAATGTATTGAGTTCATATCCGTATGGGGAGACTAAGGCAGAACTGGAAATATATATGACAAAATTCTGGAAAGATAAAGAACTTATAAGTAAAACTATTTTACCACAATATTTTGTACCTGTTCAGGCAGGTGCAGCAAATACAGATGTCCGTGTATGTGATATCCTTGATAATGAAGGCGACAATATATCGGCAAAGAATGGAGATTATTCTGAACTTACGGTTTTATATTGGGCTTGGAAGCATATGATGAATGGGGAAAAATATTATGGACTAGCTCATTATAGACGGTATTTAATGGTTAATGAAGAGGATTTAAACAGATTAATATCAAATGATATAGATGTTGTATTACCATATCCTATGATATATGAACCTGACATAGAAGTTCATCATAAAAGATATTTATCTGATGAAGAATGGAATGCAGTTTTGCAAGTATTAAATGAACTTTATCCAGAATATGCCAAAGGTTGTGCTGATATATTGAAACAGCAATATTTTTACAACTATAATATTATTATAGCAAAGAAAGAGGTTATGAGTGATTATTGTAACTGGCTGTTTAAAATACTGTTTAGAGTTGAGAAACTGGTTAATACTGAGGGAAAAAGAATGCCTAACAGGTATATAGGATATATAGGAGAGAATTTAACTACATTGTATTTTATTTATAATAGCAATAAGTTGAAGCTAGCGCATACCGGGTGTAAATTTTTAAAATGATTTTTATTATAAAGAATAATGACAATAAGTTGAGTAAGTAAAGCCTTTAGGGTATGTATATACAAATTATAATATATAGTATATTATATAAGCATATATGTAATAATTCAGATATAGATTATGTTGAATATTGAGGGTATAGGTATGAAGATAAATAGATTATGTGTTAATAACTTTATGGTTTTTAATGATTTGGATATTGAATTCTCAGATAATATTAATATTATAAGTGGCGAGAATAGTACAGGTAAAACAGCTTTGATCAAATTGTTGTATACAAGTTTAAAAACATGTTCTAAGGCGTATTCATCTAATAACACACTTTCAAAGGAAGAGTTGGAAAGTGCAATGGTAAGTAAGTTTCAGGGGATTTTTATGCCAGATAACGGGGCTATTGGAAGACTTGTTAACAGACATCGTGGTAATAATAGTACAGATGTAAGAATATTTCTGAGCAATAAAGATGATATAAGATTTGGATTTTCCAATAAACATTCAAAGCATATTGATATAAAGCATATGGGGATAAAGGGAAAAGATAATTTTACACCTGTGTATATACCACCGAAGGAGATAATATCATCTACTGAGAATTTTGGCGCGTTATATGATGAATTTCATATTGCTTTTGAGGAAACATATTATGATTTATGCAGATTGCTTGAAAGACCTTTGAGAAAAGGACCTAATACAATAGAGCAGAATATGGTTATGAAAAGTTTTGAAGATATAGTCAATGGAAGTATAGTCCAAAAAGATAAGAAGTTTTATCTGAAAGTTAAGGGACAGGGTGAATTCGAGATGGGACTTGTATCTGAAGGATATCGAAAGATGGCGACTATAATGTATCTTATATTATCAGGAAGCTTGACGAAGGATTCTATTCTATTTTGGGATGAACCAGAGACCAATATGAATCCAAAGATGATTAAGCCTATGTGTGACGCATTAACTGAGCTTGCGAAGATGGGAGTTCAGATTTTTGTAGCAACACATAATTATTTTGTTCAACAGTATTTTAATATGGAGGCAATATATAATAAGGATTCTAAGATAAAGTATAATTTTATATCTCTTTACCGCAATAGTGATAGTGGTGAGATAAATGCACAGTGTGTTGATAATCTTGATGATATGACTGAGAATGCTATTATGAAAGAATTTGATGACTTATATGATAGAGAGCAGAGGTTTATATATGGAGATTAACGAGAGCAGATTATCATTTGTATTTAGTGAGGAAACTAAAGCTTATAAATTTGATGATGATAAGTTTTATAGAAAAGAATTCAATAATATGTCAGGTTCTAAGGGGGTTGATATTATTGCTTCATCAGATAAGTTTATTCACATGATAGAGGTAAAGAACTGTGTGGGGGATGAGAAGAACAATATTTGGAGAATAGTTGCTAACAATAAAAAGCTATCTAATAATGATTCGAATAGACATAAAGAAAGTTATGATGTGGAGCTATCGAAAAAGGTGGCTATGACGATAGCTTGTATTTATGGGGCATTTACAATGAGAAATTCTAAAGAGACAGCAGTAGAATTGAAAAAGTATTGGTCGATAATTAATACAGAATCTATTTCTAAAGATAAAAAGCAGTTAATTATTACTTTGTTCTTAGAGGGGGACTTTGATAATTGTTTTACTTCAAGAAGTAAAAAGATGATTATGACAGATTTGCAGAATAGTATAAGAAAAAAACTGAGTTGGCTGAATTGCAAAGTCTCTGTTGTAGATTCAAATACATATAATAAATCGCATTATAAAGTAGATTATGTCAAATAATCTACTTTTTTAAGCAAGAGAGGTATACATGATTTCAATAAAACCCTTAGATTCACCAATTAACCAGCAACAATATGGTAATATTACTTACAGACAGTATGCAGATACATATAATATTGACGACAGAAAAGTCCCATATGGACCTGATATGTTCTATTTGTCTGTTAATACAATTGCAGATAAGAATTTTACATTTGCAGTAGATGAAGATGGAAATTTAGTTGCAGCATTAGTTTTTGACGGTGGAACATATGCACATAGATATACATATTCAGGAGGAGTGGATACGGCTTTTATTGATAATTATGATTGTATATTCTTATATGACTGCAATGAGTTTTCTGTTGAGTTGTGCCGGACAGCATTTAGATTTTGGAAGGGGAAAAGACTGGTTCTTGTAGGAGCTAACTGGGAGATGATGATTGAGCATCTGGATGATATACCGGGGATTGAGTGCTTTTATGAGATTGAACCTGAAAATAACAGATTTGCAGAACTTATGAATGGATTCAAATGTCTTCATGTGACATATGGCATACCACATCAAGAAAGCATGGAACGTTATGAACAGGGAGTTATGTATTATGATGAGGTGATGTCGTTTACATTTATGTTCTCTGATTGTAGAGAATTGGGCGAGAGTAATCCAGACAAGTATTTTTTTGTGATGGATGGTTATTATGGAAATCTGGGGCTTTTTACTATTCGTTCAAAGATTGAAGTATGTCTTAGATATGCATTATCTAAAGGAATGGAACCTGTTGTCAGAATTGTTAAATCAGGAGAGAGTTTTTATTCAGATTATAGTGGTGATGATATATGGGGGAAGTTTTTTAATCAGCCAGGGGATTATTCTTTAGATGATGTAATGCATAGTAAACATGTATTTTTCTCACCAGGATTTTATAATGGAAGTGTTCAGAGCAATATAATGAGCCAGATGAGTAAAGGAATTTCGTTAGATTGGAAACATGGTGTGTTTAATAATAACCTGATTGGATATATTGCGGAGAGAAAGAATAAATACCTTCCATATCCACAACGGACATTGGGTGTGTTAGCCAGGGGAACGGATTTTGTTAATACACATCTGCATAATCATCCAATTCACGCATCTAAGGAGATGATTGCAGACAGGATAGATGAAGCTTTGCGTGATTGGAATCTTGATTATGTGTATATAGCCACAGAAGATGCCGTTTATTGTGAATTCTTCAAGGAGCGGTATGGTGATAAGGCGTTTTTTACTGACCAGCAGAGATATGTAACGAGGCAAAATGAATTACTGAGTGAGCTTCACAGAAGTGAAGAAGTGAAAAGAAATGGATTTGAGCTGGGGGCTGAATATGCTGCTTCAATTAATCTTTTATCACAGTGTAACTCTTTGATTGCATCTGGCGGATGTGGAGGAGTTGATGAGGCATTGAGGGAAAATGCAGGTGGATATGAGCATGTGTATGTGTTTGATTTGGGAACGAATAGGTAAGAACTTATAAAAACCAGTAAAAAGTAGTAAAAGTAATTAAAACCAGTAAAAAGTAGTAAAAATACAATGAGTAGTTGGAAGAAACACAGGAAGGAATATATATGTACACAGAATTAACAGCATCTATGATGTGTGCCAATTTTGGCAATTTAGAGAAAGAAGTTAAAGAACTAGAAGTAGCGGGAATTGATTCGTTTCATATTGATATCATGGATGGACGATATGTACCGAATTTTGCGATGTCCCTTAATGATATGAGATATATCCGTTCTGCAACGGACAAGCCATTAGATGTTCATCTTATGATTGAACATCCTAATACTCATATTAATCTGTTTCTTAATGCGCTTAAGGAAGGGGATACTGTGTATATTCATCCTGAGGCAGAATATCATCCGTCTACTACTTTACAGAAGATAATTGATGCAGGACTTGTTCCGGGCATAGCTATTAATCCTGGTACAAGTATTGAGACTGTGATGGAGATGCTGCAGATTGTAGATAAGGTTCTTGTTATGTCAGTTAATCCGGGAAATGCGGGTCAGATGTATCTTCCATATGTTGGCAAGAAAATTGAGAGACTTCTTAAGCTTCGTGAAGAAATGCACTTTGAGGTGTACTGGGATGGTGCATGTGGTGCGGATAAGATAGCAACATTTGCTCCTATGGGAGTGAAGGGGTTTGTTCTGGGAACAACAGTACTTTTCGGGAAGGGGAGACCATATGCTGATATATTAAAGGAGATAAGACAGTTATGATAATTGATAATGTTCCAGAGCAGATGTCAGAAGATGATGTTATAGAGCTGGCAAATGAATTTACTGAATATCTGGAGAATAGCGGAAATTTGTTTTTTCAAAATTATCAGTCATCTGGACTGACTTATGAGCATCTTATAGCTATGTTTTATGTGACGCGTGCAATGACTGGTGGTATGAGGTTATATAATTATTGTTATGATGCCGCCATTGAATGTGCAAAATGTAATATAAAACACAGGCTGACAGCCAATGAAAAGATAAAGGTCACATTTCTCCCAATATCAGCAGCAGAATGGCCGGCAGAATATATTTACAGAAAATTAGAGGCTGATGACAGATTTGAGCCGCAGGTGGTTCCTGTTCCGTTAATAGGAAGAACTAAGGAAGAACGAGGAAAGACATATTCACAGACTTATGATTTCTTCATGGCAGGTGGTTATAATGTGAAAAAAATATATGATTTCCAGACTGAGGAGATAATTGGCTGGGAGGAAATAGGTGGTATTCCTGATGTGGTGATAAATGTTACACCGTGGTATAGTGATATTGCAAAGAACTATCAGATTGCCAGATTGCCTTTATATGTGCTTAATGTGTATATTTCGTATGGACTTACTGTAGGTAATTCACAAGATAGGGTATATGCAGAAAAATTCATGTATAACAAAGATTTCATGAATGTTATGTGGAAGGTATATACTGAAACAAAGAAGGATTATACAGGTTTTCAGAAATATCAGGCACTAAAAGCAAAGAATGTAGTTAACAGCGGATATATTAAGATGGATTATTTTCTGGAAAAGCATGACTATTCAGAAGAAAGGCTTAGAAGTATATGGTCTGTTCCGGAGGGGACAGATATATACAGCTATAAGAAGATTCTCATTACACCACATTTTTCATTGGGAGATGATAATATATTATCTTTTTCAACATTTAATAAGAATATGTATTTTTATATATATCTGGCAAAGAAATATAAAGACAGTGTCTCATTTATATTCAAGCCTCATCCTAATCTTAGAAATTCCCTTGTTCTGGATGGATATATGAAATCAATTGAAGAATATGAGGCATATCTGGACGAATTCAGAAAGATGCCGAATGCATCTGTTTGTGAAGAAGGGGATTATCTGGCACTTTTTGATACTTCTGATGGTATTATCAATGACTCTATATCTTTTGTTGGAGAGTATATGTATGTTGATAAACCAATGCTGTTTCTTGAACGACCGGAACAGAGGTTTAATGAACTTGGAGAGGCTCTGATTAAGGCTCATTACAAAGTGGATGGACATGATTATATGGGAATTGACAGCTTTGTTAATGATGTTGTAATTAATGGAAATGATTATATGAAAAAGGAAAGAAAAGCTGTATTTTTAGAAGAATTGGATTATTATTCTAAGAATGGGATTAAGGCGTCTGAATATGTGTATAAGGATATTACGGATGGTTTGTTTAAGATGTAAAGGAGCGTTATGAATATAGCATTAGTGCTTGCCGGTGGAACTGGTACAAGACTAGGAACAGATATTCCAAAGCAGTATATTAGGGTCAATGGCAGGATGATTATTGATTATTGTCTTGAGACAATGGAACATTCAAAGGATATTGATGAAGTGTGGATTGTTGCAGATAAAATGTGGCAGCAGCACATTAAGAAAATTAATAAATTTAAGGGATATGCATGTCCGGGTAGTAACAGGCAGTTATCCATATATAATGGGCTTAGGGCAATTGAAGCTTCATTATCGGATGAGCAGAAAGATGTTAATGTTCTTATTCATGATGCAGCAAGACCGTTTCTAACAGATAAGCTTATACATGAGTGCGTTGAGGCAGTTGCCGGACATGATGGGGTACTTCCGGTTCTGCCTATGAAGGATACGGTATATTATAGTGAAGACGGGAAGGCAATTTCATCTCTTATTAACAGGAACAAAGTATATGCCGGACAGGCTCCGGAATTATTCAGATTAAAACCATATATTAAGGCAAATGAGACTTTACTTCCGGATAAGATTCTTTTAGTTAATGGTTCCACGGAACCTGCAATTATGGCAGGAATGGATATTGTGATGATTCCGGGAGATGAGAATAATTACAAGATAACAACGAAGGTTGATATGGATAGATTTACAGCAGAGTTTTAAGGGATAAGGTGTAATGAGGATGGAGAATATATATGAATATATAGCCAGACTGCAGTCAGAGGGGAAATGGCAGGAAAGCTTTGATGTGATAAGAGCAGGACTGAAAGATAATTATAATGATTATGAATTATATTTTGCTTTGGGAGAGTATTATCTTAAGGATAATATTGATAAAGCATATCTGTGCTATGAAAATGCGTTGTTTTATTGTGATAATAAAGATGACAGAGCATATATTTCAGGGGTTATGTCTGAAATAAGTTCATGTGGCATTAAAGTAAAACCTTTATCTATCGTGATTGTTTCATATAATTCTAAAGATGTAATGAAAGCCTGCATAAAGAGTATCCGTATCAATAATATTTCTTCAAGTTATGAAATTGTCGTTGTCGATAATGCATCAACAGACGGAGTTACAGAGTGGTTAGAGAGTCAGAATGATATCACATTAATAAAGAATCAGGATAATAAGGGATTTGGTGCTGCGTGTAATCAGGGGATTAAAGCATCAAGTCCTGATTATGATATATTTTTACTGAATAATGATACTGTTGTATCTCCTAATGCTATATTCTGGATGCGGATGGGGCTGTATGAGAATGACAGGATTGGAGCAACAAGCTGTATGTCAAATAATGGTGGATTTCAGAATATTACAGAAGTATTTGATTCTGTATCTGAGTACATATATTATGCCACGAAAAATAATATTCCGGAATATTATCCATACGAGAACAAAGTGTGGCTGGCTGGTTTTGCGGTTATTATAAAGCGTGATGTACTTGATCAGATTGGTCTGCTGGATTTAAGATATGGTAAAGGATATTATGAAGATGATGACATTGGAATCAGAATACAGAAGGCTGGATATCAATGTATTGTATGTCATAACAGTTTTATATTTCATTGTGGGTCTTTTAGTTTTAACAATGATGTGGAAGAGAAAAACAGACTGTCCAGAAATAATAGAAAAGTTTTTAAAGAAAAATGGGGATTTGATATTGATTATTATTCAAAATCACGGAATGAGATTATTCAATTTATAAAAGATGATGAAGATAAGCCTATTCATGTCCTTGAAATTGGATGCGGATGTGGGGCTACACTTGCAAAAATTAAATATTTATGGCCACATGCGGAAGTTAAAGGTATAGAGCTTATTGGGGCTGTGGCAGATATAGGGGCTAATAATTTGGATATAATACAGGGAAATATTGAAGAGATGGATGCGCTTCCATATCGTGATGATTATTTTGATTATGTTATATTTGCAGATGTGTTGGAGCATTTAAGAGAACCACAGAAAGTATTAGAGAAAATCAGAAGATATATGAAAAATGATGCAGCACTTATTGTCAGTGTTCCTAATTTTATGAATATAACGGTTATGCTGCCTTTGTTAAGAGGTAATCTGGAATATGCAGATGAGGGTATTCTGGATAAGACTCATCTTAAGATGTTTACTATGAAGTCGTGTGTTGAAATGCTTACACAGGCGGGATATTCTGCTGAATATAGAGGAGTTGTGTCTGGTAAGGCTTTAGGAATAGATGTATCTGATGAAGAAAAAAATCAGTTTATTAATGCATTACAATGTATATCAGGCTCAGCAGATATAGAGCAGTTTGATGCATATCAGTATATATTTAAAGCAAGAGTTATGAAGTAAAAGGAAGGTTTCGGGAGAACAATAATTATGAAAGCACAGGTATTACATGGTATAGGAGACATACGGTATGAAGAGACTGATAAGCCCCGGATAGAGAAAGGCTGGGTATTAGTAAAGGTAAAGGCAGCAGGAGTATGTGGCTCAGATATTCCAAGAATATATAAAACCGGTGCACATGTTCATCCAATTGTTACCGGGCATGAATTTTCAGGTGAAGTTATAGAAACAGCAGATGACAATTTTTCATGGAGGGGAAAGAGAGTAGGAATATTTCCGCTGATACCATGTGGAGAGTGTATAAACTGTAAGAAAAAGATGTATGAAATGTGCAGTAATTATAATTATCTTGGTTCAAGGTGTAACGGCGGTTTTGCTGAATATGCAGCTGTACCAGAATGGAATCTTATTGAACTTCCGGATAATGTATCTTACAAGCAGGCTGCAATGATGGAACCAATGGCTGTTGCAGTGCATGCAATGAGAAGATTTTATATAGAAAAGGATTCATCTGTGTGTGTTATAGGACTGGGAACAATAGGACTTCTGCTTACGATGTTTCTTAAAGCTGAAGGAATACAAAATGTTTATGTTGAGGGTAATAAAGACATGCAGAAGCATTTTGCACAGAAACTTGGAGTTGATGACGAACATTATAATGTAGATAATGTTGTGGCAGATTATGTATTTGAATGTGTTGGAAAGAATGAGACAATAAACAGGGCAATAGAACTTGCTGCACCAGCAGGAAATATTGTGCTAGTTGGTAATCCATATTCTGAGATGAATATACCAAAGGATACATACTGGAAGATATTAAGAAAACAGTTAAAGCTTAGTGGAACGTGGAATTCATCATATGCAGGAGAATCAGGTGATGACTGGCATTATGTGCTTAATATGCTTGCAGATGGACGGATTGATCCGGAACAGTTTATAACGCATGAATATCCGCTTGACGCAATTCAGAAAGGGATGGAAATTATGCGTGATAAATCGGAAGATTATGTGAAGGTTATGTGTATATCATAGAATGATTATCTGGAGAGGTTATTATGGTAATAGATATTCTTTCTCCTGTAGGTGGAAGATGTGGTGGTATTGAGAATGTAATAAGAGCATGGACTAAGAATCTGCCGCGTGAATTATATGATGTAAGAGTTATTCATATGTCTTCAGGAATAAAATATCTTGAAGGATATGATAGGGCATATGCATTTGACGCATGCGAAGAAGTGGATATTAATGCAAGACTTACACATTTTACAAGAAATTATGCAGGGTTTATTAATCTGTATGGAAAACCGGATATATGCGTAGCTGTTAACTGGCCAGCAATGTGTGTTGTGGCAGATGCGGTTAAGAGACTTTTAAAGCTGGATTTCAGGATTGTTTCATGGGTTCATAGCAGCATAGATGAATATGAACAATCTGGGTTTGGCAGTGTCAGGGAGATGCTTATGGCAGATGCTCATATATGTATAAGCAGAAGTAATGAGCGAAGAATTAAGGAATTATGTCCGGATGCTGTTACATATTATGTCGGAAATCCTGTTAATATGCAGGAGTTTATAGAAAAGCCTATTGATAATAATACTCTGTGTTATGTTGGAAGACTTCAGGATGTCAAGCGGGTTGATGTTATACTTGAAGCTTTATACAGAGCAAGACACAAGTGGAAGTTCAAGATTGTCGGTTCAGGGGAGTCAGAAGATGAACTTAAGGAGATTGCAGCATATCTTAAGCAGCAGGATCAGGTGCAGTTTCTTGGCTGGAAGGATTCACCATGGGAGTATTGTAAAGATGCTTCTGCACTGGTATGTGCTTCGGAATATGAAGGGTTTATGTTGACAGGTGCCGAAGCCTTGTCGATGGGAATGACAGTTATATCTACTCCTGTTGACGGGGTTATTGACTATGTACGGCATGGTGAGAATGGATATTTCTTTAAAAATGAGGATGCAATAGGTCTTGCACATTTGTTGGATGAGATATATGAAGGAAAAGTTAAACTGTGTGATAGAATTGATTGCAGAAAATCAGTTGAAATGTACAATATAGATAATTATTTTGACAATATCAAAAGAATATTGGAGGATATGAGATGACATTTTATAATGTATGTCCTGCAGAGATTGAAAGCGGCGGACCGGAGCTTGCACATCAGATGTGCCACAGGCTTAATGATGCAGGCTTGGAAGCATATATGTATTACATAAAATCTAATGATATTAATCCTCAGGATGTGAATGCAAGCGACAAATATATTAAATATAATACATTTCATGCAAAGCAGTTATCTGAGATAGAACAGGACACCAGTGTTGTTGTGTTTAATGAAGGAGCAACGGGACTTATTCCCTTGATAAAACATTGCCATAAAGTACTCTGGTGGATGAGTGTTGATAATTATCTTATTAATACAGATGGCAGGGATATTGATGTTATAAGAAAAGAAGTTGTACTACATCTGGTACAGTCAAAGTATGCATATGAGTATGTGAGAGATGTTGTAGGTGCTGATGAGAAGAATATAATGTATGTATCAGATTATATCGGTGATATATATATGACAGAAGTACCCGAGATTCTAAGGCAGAATATTGTTCTGTATAATCCCAAGAAAGGACTGGACAGAATTAAGCCAGTTATGGAGAGAACTTCGTCATGGCTCAAATGGATTCCACTTATAGGACTTACAGAGGAAGACATGACTGCCTATATGCATATTGCCAGAATATATATCGATTTTGGAGGACATCCAGGGAAGGACAGGATTCCAAGAGAAGCTGCAGTATGCGGTTGTTGTGTAATAACTAACCGCAGGGGAAGTGCCGGATATTACGAAGATGTACCGATTCCGGACAGATATAAATTTGAGAATGAAACAGATTATGAAGGTATAGAGAATTGCATGCATTATATATGTGATAACTTTTATGAAGCAAGGAAGGATTTCGAATATTATATAGATCAGATAAAACAGGAAAAATCAAAGTTTAATGATGATGTGGTAAAATTTTCAAATTTTTTTATGAACAGGGGTTAAGTATTTCATGATGGCTCCGATAAATAATACATAAGTGATAAACATTATTTAGTAATCACTATTTAATCTGTACAGTAAAGATTAGATATTATATAGGAGATTTATTATCAAGGAGGAATTACATTATGGTAGTACAGCACAATCTTTCAGCTATGAACACAAACAGACAGATGGGAACAGTAACAAGTGCCCTTTCTAAGTCTACAGAGAAGTTATCTTCAGGTTATAGAATTAACAGAGCAGCAGATGATGCAGCAGGTCTTTCAATTTCAGAGAAGATGAGAAGCCAGATAAGAGGTCTTAATAAGGCTTCATCTAATGCAGAAGACGGTATCTCTCTTATTCAGGTTGCAGAAGGTGCACTTAATGAATCTCATTCAATCTTACAGAGAATGAATGAACTTGCAACGCAGGCAGCTAATGATACTAACACATCATCAGATAGAAGTGCTATACAGCAGGAGCTTACACAGCTTACTTCAGAGCTTGACAGAATCTACTCTACTACACAGTTTAATACAATGAATCTTCTTGATGGTGATTTCACAGGAAAGAGTCTTCAGGTTGGTGCTCTTTCAGGACAGGTTATCAGCGTAAGCATTAAGAGTATGAAGGCATCAGCTCTTGGCATTGGGTATAATGCAATTAAGGTTAGCTCTAATGCAGTTGCTGGGCAGTCTATGTCACTTATTCAGAAGGCTATTAATAGGGTTTCAGAGGAGCGTTCTAAGTTAGGTGCTATCCAGAACAGACTTGAGCATACTATTAATAACCTGGATACAACATCTGAGAATACATCAGCAGCTGAGTCTCGTATCCGTGATACAGATATGGCTACAGAGATGGTTGAGTACAGCAAGAACAACATTCTCGCACAGGCTGGACAGTCAATGCTTTCTCAGGCTAATCAGCAGACACAGGGTGTTCTTTCACTCTTACAGTAATATAGAATATAGTACTTTAGGAGCTGGAGCTTAACGATAATAATCGTAGCTTCGGCTCCTTTTTTGATAAGGAGAATGTAATGATATTATTCTATCAGTGGAATGCATTTATGCAGAAGGGGATGGAAAATGCATTAAAGAAGCTTAGAATTGAATATGAAGTGTATTATGATATAGCTGATAACTGGGATAAGGATGATGCATTTGAAAGAAGATTTATTGACAGGCTTGAGAAAGGAAATTATTCGGGTGTTTTATCGGTTAATTATATGCCGATTATATCTGACATATGTGAGAAGATGAGAATCAGGTATATTTCGTGGGTATATGATTCGCCTCTGCATATAAGGCATCTGGATACTATGAAGAATTCATGCAATAAGATATATTTTTTTGACAGGATGCAGGCGGAAGAATTCAGAATTCAGGGTGTAGATGGGGCAGAGTATTTACCTTTGGCAGCTGACCCGGAAGTGTTTGGTGGAGTACGCTCATATTATGATGAGTATGTATGTGATGTATCACTGCTTGGACAATTATATAAGTCGGAATATTCTGATTTATGTGGTGGATTAAGTATGTATAACAGGGGATACCTTGAAGGAATAATAGCAGCACAGAGTCAGATATCCGGTGGGTTTATAATAGATGAGATGCTGGATGAGAAACTGGTTAATAATATCAATCTTGATTTTAGTAAGGCAGGAGATGGTGTATTCAATGCATCTAGAAGAGAACTTTCATATACTCTTGCTAAGGAAGTTACAGGAAGACAGAGATTTACAGCATTGGCATTGCTTCAGGACAGATGCAATGTTAATGTATATTCTAAAGATGTTGATAAAAGACTGGAAAAAGTTAATTTCTGTGGATATGCAGATTATTATACACAGATGCCGGATATATTCAGGAAGAGCCGTATTAATCTTAATGTATCCCTGTGTACTATTCAGACAGGAATTCCGTTAAGAATTCTTGATGTTATGGCATGTGGAGGCTTTGTATTAACTAATGCACAACCAGAATTATTTGAATACTTTGATGTGGGTAACGATCTTGTTGTTTATGAAGATATGAAAGATATGGTTATGAAAGTTATGTATTATCTGAAACATGATGAGAAACGTATTAGAATAGCAGAGAATGGTCACAGAAAGGTTCGCGAAAAGTTTTCTTTTGATGACAGGTTAAAGACGTTGTTAGAAATATAGGAGAAGTTTATGAGTGGGGAAAAGATATCAGTAATTATACCCTGTTATAATGTTAAGGATATGGTATCAGAGTGTCTTGATAGTATTGTAGCTCAGACAATAGGGCTTGAACATCTGGAGATTATTCTGATTGATGATGCATCTGCAGATGAGACTGTAAGTGTTTTGAAAAAATATGAAGAAAAATATCCGGACAATATTATGCTTGTTTTATGTGAAAAGAATGGCAGGCAGGGAACAGCAAGAAATATTGGCTTATCATATGCAACAGGAGATTTTATAAGTTTTGTTGATTCTGATGACTGGATTCATCCTGACATGTATAAAGTACTTGTTGATATTATGAATAAGAATGAATGTGATGTGGTACAGTTCAGATATATGGAAACAAAAGACAAGCCTGAAGAAATGTCTCGTGCAATAGATAATATTGATTACAAGATAGTAGATTATTCATGCAATAGAAAAGAAAAATTGTTAAATTCACAGATACTTAATGAATCATGTACAACTAAATTATACCGTAAATCATTAATTGATTGTGCTAATGTAAGATATGCAGAAGGAGTTGCATATGAAGAGCCCATGTTTACATATCCAATGAAATTCTATGTGAACAAGGTAGCGGTTACAGAAACAAAGCTTTATTATTACAGATATAATGAAAAAGGTACAATGTTATCATATATGAATAATCCTTCTACAATGGTTCAACATCTTCAGGTTCAGCTTAATGTTTATTTAACAATGCTCCAATCGGATTTTTTTAACGAATATAAAGATGAGATTGACTTGTATTTTATACATTCTTTTTATGCGGAGACGTTTTACTTTATGGCAGGCAGAGGGATGCCTATGTTAGCTGTTATGTTGCGCTATATGGCAAAAACGGTAAAAGAATATGTACCGGATTACAGAAATAATCCGTATATTGGCTTACCAGGGGTAAAAGAGGAGATGAAAAGCCTTGAATTGATTGATAAACTGAATCTGACTGATAAAGAATTAGAGTATTGTGCAAGTGAGTATATGAAGGGATTGTCGTTAGCATAGACTAGGTAATTAATATATGAAAATATTATATTATACATGGAATGAGATAATAAAAACAGATGTAATCCAGACATTTATAAAAATGGGATATGAAGTCAGTTCCTTTGAATATGAGTTAAAAAGTTATATAAAAGATGTTGAGTTTCTTGAAAGATTAGAATCTGAATTAAATAGGGCAAATCAGTCTGGAAAAGGATATGATTTTATTTTTTCGTGTAATTTTATACCTCTGATTTCTAAGATTGCGTTGAGAAATAAGACGCCATATGTCTGTTGGATATATGACAGCCCATGTATGACTATGTATTCGGAGATGGTATTCAATCCTTATAATTATATGTTTCATTTCGATTTATCAGAAGTTGAACGGGTAAAAAAGCTTGGGGTTTCACATATATATCATCTTCCATTGGCAGTGAATATTGAGAGAGTGAACAATGTTATTAAACAAGCAACAACTGTAAGCTGGAAATATGTAAACAATGGTGTTGCGTTTATGGGAAATCTGTATAATGATGAAGTGGATTTTATTGAAAGTATAGCAGGATTACCAGATTATGAAAAGGGATATATGAAAAGTCTGGAATTAGCACAACTTACAATGCCAGGAACAGATTTGATAGAAGAACTTTTTGATGATTATTATAATCAAAGACTGAATAGATATGTAAGTTTTTCGAAAGAAAAAGAATTTTTTATTAAGGACACGGAACTGGCATTAAATATGATTAAAAAGAATATTTCATCTATGGAAAGAATCAAAATGTTAGAAATACTATCTTCAAAATGCGATGTGACATTATATTCTGATTCTAAGAAGCAATGTCTGCCTGCGGTAAGAAAAAGAGGATATATTGATTATATGAAAGAGATGCCGGTGATGTTTGCTAATAGCAAAGTTAATCTTAACATAACATTAAGAAATATTAAGACAGGCATTCCATTAAGAGCTTTAGATATAATGGGGGCAGGAGGATTTCTTCTTACTAATTATTGTTATGAGTTAAGTGAATATATGAATGATGGAGATGACTATGTAACATTCATTGACTCAGAGGAATGTTGTGACAAAGCAGAGTTCTATATTAAGCATGATGAGAAGAGAAAGAGAATAGCAAGAAACGGACAGGATAAGATTATAAAAATGTTTACATATGATAATCAGATTTCTAAAATGATGGAAATATTAAGAAAGGAAATTTCCTGATGAATATACTTATTTTTGAATATAATAATTTTGGAACAGAAGATGTTAAAGAATGTCTTGAAAAAAAGGGGTACAAATATACTGTTGTAGAGACAGATGAGTATAGAAACAGGGTGAGTCCGGAATTTGACAGGTTGTTTGAAGAGAAGTTTAGCGAGGGAATAAATGGAGAGAAATATGATTGCGTATTCACATTTAATTATAGCCCTGTTATATCTAATAATTGCAAGGCAAGAAATGTTCCATATATAGCATTAGTTTATGACAGCCCTCAGGTTTTGTTGTATTCGTATACGATAATTAATACATGTAATTATGTGTTTATATTTGATAAAACTCAATATATGGAATTAAAAAAAGAGGGTATAAATACTGTGTATTATGTTCCATTAGCGGTTAATACAGACAGAATGAAGAGAATGTCTGCTGCTCAGGAGCAGAATAGAAGCAGATTCACAGAGGTATATGGTGGGGATATAGCATTTGTTGGAGCAATGTATAATGAAAAGCATAATCTGTATGATAAATTAGATGGTATATCTGATTTTACACGAGGATATCTGGATTCTGTTATGAATGCACAGAGAAAAGTGTATGGGCATTTCTTTCTTGAAGAGGTGCTTAATGGAGAGATTCTTAAAGATATGCTTAATAGTCTGCCACTGGAGCCAAATAACGATGGAGTTGAAACAATACAATATCTGTATGCTGATTATTTTCTTGCAAGAAAGATGGCTAATGATGACAGGACAGAGATTATGTCAAGGCTTGGACGGGATTTTGGAAAAGAATACATGGTTAATCTGTTTACATTTAATGAAACACCAATGCTGCTGAATGTGAATAACAGGGGACCTGTTGATTATTATAATGATATGCCATATATATTTAATAATACAAGAATTAATCTTAATATTACATTGAGAAGTATTAAATCAGGAATTCCACTCAGAGGAATGGATGTAATGGGAGCAGGTGGCTTTCTTATGTCTAATTATCAGGCTGATTATTATGACTGGTTTGTTCCAGGAGAGGATATGGTTATGTATGAATCTGTAGATGATCTTAGCGATAAATGCAGATATTATCTCTCACATGACAATGAGAGAAAACAGATAGCAGCGAATGGATATGGAAAGATATCAGAGTTTCATACTTATGATGTAAGATTTAAAGAAATGTTTGATGTTGTGTTCAATTAGCATTAAAGCGTTTTCTACCCATTAATGGGCAGGAAACGCTTTATCTATTATCTGCAGGACACGGATATCATATGTGTGATATTTTTTAATTGTTTCGTAACCATGCCTTGCTATTTCTTTTCTTTCGTCATCATGTTCAAGGTAGTATGAACATAATTCTTTCAAATGTGTTTCGCTTTCATAAGCTACAAGGTCTTTGCCAATTTCAAAGAATTCCGGAAGTTCAGCCTGATAATTGGTTATAAGGAAACCGCCACAGCCAAGAACATCAAATATTCTAAGAGATAATCCTGAGCGGATTGATTTTGCAGTGATATTGATATTGATTTTGCTGTTATTAAATATAAGCGGCATCTCTGTCAGGGATTTTGCAAAACCCCTATTATGTATATCAGGCATGCCTGAAGTATCGCTTCCGGTGTATATATCGACGTTGAAATTATCAGACAGCATGCGCAACATTCTCAAACGTTCCTGTTCGGCAACTTTTACACTTAAATAGTATTGTGCAACAAGTGCTTTGATGTTTTTTCGTGAGCTGGCAGGAAATTCATAATGGTCAGGTATGCTTTCAAGAAGTTTTTCTGCCATATCTTCTGTTAGCATGCTTTCTATAAAATTAAAACCATACACACCAATCTGTGCATTAATAATTCCGTCAACAAAACCTCTTTCATAATCGGAAAGTACAGCGTTATTAAATGGACATTTTTCCTGATAGGTTGAGCCGATGAATGATATGTCGCTGGCATATTTTTTCTTATCAGAATAAGAAGCGAGACTGATTATTTCGTCGGTTCTTGAAGTGTTAGCTGCGAGCGGCATATGAAAAATGTGTCCTTTGTTGTACTGTTCGAATTCTTCATAAAGCATTTTGTCAAAAAGAAATATCCTGTTTACAGGATTGGAAATAGCATTTGAATATAATTCAAGAACAGGACTGTCAACGATAAGGCTTATATATGTTATGTTAAGAAGCTGGCATATATCTGAAAGCCATGGAAAAAAGTTGATTGTGAATGCAAATGCGAATCCTCCTTTAGTAAGCACAGAAGAGGCAAGTGCCGCACTTTCGGATGGTATGATTGATTTATTATATATCTCAGCACTTTCTTCAACAATCTCTAATCCGATGCGTTTAAAGGCATCTATTATATCAGGCTCACAGAGACTGCCATATCTGTATATGTATATTTTCATAAGTATCCCCTTTTACAAAATATTTATGTAAACTATTATATATTAACTAGGTTGGCAATTGCTATGGCAAATGTTATAATTTTAATTAGTTTATAATGTGTTCAGATAATATGGGGGAATTGGAGTGAAAAAACTAAGTATTGTTGTACCATGTTATAATGTTGAAAAATATATTGACAGATGCGTGAATTCTTTGGTTAATCAGACGCTTTCACATTCAGAGTACGAAATTATCCTTGTTGATGACGCATCTGCTGATGATACTTGGAAGCATATTACTGATTGGGAACAGAGATTCCCTGAACTTATAATGGCTATTCATTGTGATGAGAATGGAAAGATGGGTAAGGCAAGAAATATTGGAGTTTCTTATGCTTCGGGAGAGTATATAGGTTATACTGACAGTGATGACTGGGTTGAACCTGATATGTATAAAACATTGCTTGATGAGGCGTATGCAGGTAATCAGGATATTGTTGTATGCCGATCAATGCGTGATGCAGGTAATGGCATAATTGATAATCCTGGAACTGGTTCAGTGAAGAAAATATATATAGATATGGATAGTAAGAGAAGAGAGCTGCTTGTAACCAATGAAATGAGTTATGTTGTATGGGATAAGATAATTAAGCGGGATTTGTTATTAAACAATAATATTGTTTTTCCCGAGGGGATTGCTTATGAGGATATATATTATGGAACGCTGCTTCATGTATATGCCAGACGAATTGCCTTTGTAGACAGAATTTTTTATCATTATTATGTCAATCCTAAGTCAACTGTACTATCTAAGAATGCTGAATATCATAAGGATATTATGATTTCTAATATGCTTTTGTATAAACAACTTAAGGAAAGGGGAGTGTGGGATTGTTTTCATGATGAACTTGAACTGGATTTGTTGTTTACATGGTATCTAGGGACTATGAAGGTGATTTGTTTAAGGTATGAAAAACCTCCATATGATATGTATATTCAGTTAAAGAATGATGTACTTGAGGCAATGCCAGGATGTGTTAATAATCCATATATTAAGACAAGCATGAAAGAGTTTTATCAGCTATTAGTTGAACTTCTGGATTGTGATGTTACACCTGATATATTATATCAGGTGGCAGACAATTTTAGAAAAGTGTAATATGTATATGGCAATGTTGTTATTTTTTAAAGAACGGAGAAAATCATGACAGATAAGAATACATTTTATAATATGTTAAAGAGTAATGCCGAGAGCCAGCCAGACGCTGTGGCTGTCGTTTATGATACGATGAAGGTTACTTATGCGAAGCTATTTGATGATGTAACTAAGAAGGCATTACATTTTCAGAAATTTGAAGGAAAGAGGATTGCAATATTCGGGCCGGCTTCATATAGATGGATCGTTAATATGTTCGGAACGATTGTTGCGGGAAAGGAGCTTGCACTTGTTGATTTCTTCCTTCCTCATGATTCGAGGGTTGACCTTCTTAAGAAGACGGAAGTTAATTATACACTGACATCTACTAACCAGTATATTCTCTCTGATGAGAATTCTATTATCATATCAAGTGCTGAGAAGGATAATGTTGACGGACTTATATATGATGAGAATACGCAGGAGGGCGATATTATCATGTTTACGGCTACAGCTAATGAATGTGATAAGCCGGTTGTTCTGTCTGTTGATAATATTCTTAATGCTGTTATGGCTATAAACAGCAGGGTTGAATGTACAAGTGATGATATTGTGCTTGCACAGATTTCGCTTCATAATGAATTTGGATTTATATACAGCCTCATATGGCCTCTGTATAATGGTGCTATGGTGTGTATAGGCAGAGGCTTAAGACATGTTGATGCAGATACTTATTATTATAATCCAACTATTCTTATAGGTACTCCTTCTATGATTGACTATCAGCGAGCTATAAGTGGGTTTAATAAAGAACTCAATACTATTATCATAGGTGGTGCAAGCTGCCCGTTCAGACTTTTTGAGAATCTCTGTGACAGTGATTTGAAGGTTTATAATATATATGGAATGACAGAGACTTCGGGTTGTGTAGGGGTTAATGAGCTTTACGATGGTTCGTATACTCTTTTTGATAATAATGCAGTATCTATTGCTGATGATGGAGAGATTATTGTAAGTGGACCATGTGTCATGAAAGGCTATTATAATGACGTGGAGTCTACTGAAAATGTATTAAAAGACGGTATGTATCATACAGGTGATTACGGAAGGATTAACAATGCCGGCAGACTTGTTCTGTTGCAGCGCAATCCGGATATTATTCTGTTGCCTACAGGTGAGAAGATAAGCCGTGTAAGAACTAATGAACAGATTACAGCTATTAATGGAGTTGCAGAAGGTTTTATAATATTTTACAATAACAGGCTTACGGCGGTTATTGTGCCTATTGATAAGAGTGCAACTGAGGATATATTCAAGAGACGTATTGACAAGTATAACGAGAAAAAAGGTTACCGCTGGGAGATTCAGAAGATTGTGTTAAGAAAAGAACCTTTGCCAAGAAAGTCTGATGGCACGGTTGATGAGGAAGCTGTATGCGAGTTTATTGGTGATTAATATTAACTTTCCACCAATCCAGCCGATATATATTCTATAAGTTCATAAAGAAAGGTGATTAGAATCATGGATGATTACAGACAGCAGCAGATAGATGTACTTAAGGAAGCTGTTCCTTACAGCGAGAAGCTTATTGGAGCAATAGAGAAAGTTTCAGAAGAACTTTCAGGAGTTCCTTTTCCAGAGACTCATGATGCGGTGAATGTTATTATTGAAGGGCTTAACTGGCTTTTTGAAGTATATAATGGAACTAAGGATATTATTGAGGCTGGGGCAGTTGACGAGGCAGAAGCTAATTCTGGTGTTAAGGAGCTTTCAGAGGCTGTAAAGGCTGATGATGATGTGACTGTTTCTAAAGCGCTTGTAAGGCTTAGTACATTTGTTAAGCAGTTACATGATGCAGGAAGCAGACTGATTAATGAATAATAAGAAACATAAAGGCATCCGCCGGTTTATGTATTACATGAACCAGACGGATGCCTTATTTTATATTATGGTAGTTAGATATAGCCATTAAACATCATGCCTGAGTAGGCAGAAAGATTATAAGGGTCATTCACAGGCTTATGTGGATTCTTATAAGCGACAATCTTATTGTTTACATAGTTCATAGGGTTGATGGAGATATCATCAGCCTTTCTTTGGATTGATTTCTTGAATGAATCCAAAGCGTTAAATACATCGGAAAGTGTGCCGTCAGAAGCAGCTTTCTGAATAACCACCTTATTAACTTCAAGCGAACCCTCATCACTTACTGTAAGTCCATTGCGTTCAAGCTGTGGCTGGTAAGCCTTCATTATTCTTGAAAATTCTTTCTTTAACTTGGCATTGCCCTCAAACTTATCGTTCTCTTTATCTGCGGCGATGGAAACAAGTCTGTTGTAGCCGGAAACAAGTTCTGTAATGCTTTCTGTGATTGAATCAGCATCATCTTTAAGACTGATGGTTGCCGGCTTGTCAGTTGTATTATGAAATGATATTGCAAATGTTTTGTTAATTGTTATGTCATTCGAAGCAGATGAGCGTTCTTCTCCATTGACAGAAAAGATTGCATTGCTAGGATACTGTGTTACACGGTCAAGACCATATGTTTCAATGAAGTTAGTGTTCTTCTCCATAGTAGGCTCATCAAAACCTTCCACGAAATCAGGATTGTCTGTCTGAATATCGTTATTAGGCCTGATGTTAAATATTGTAGGCTTGATTACACTTACACCTGTCATGTCTGATTCAATGTTCAGCGCAGTATTGCCGAGGCTGTCTTCACTTACAGAAGCATTAAGTCCGATATTGGAACGGTTAATAAGTCTGGCAAGCTTGTTCTGTATGTCAGAATTGCTCTCTTCCTCATCTACATTAAACTGGAATTCATAGGTCAGATTATTGATGTTCAAATCAAATGAATAATCTCCTGGTTTAACTGTGCGGCTGTTAGGCTGCAGGTAATGTCCGGTATTAATCTGGCTTGTTGCAAGCTGGTGGACTTCTATATCAAGGCTTGTATCATCGGCAGATGAGCTGTCGCCTATAAATGTGGCTGTTACCGCATCAGGATTGTCTGACACTGCTGATTTCTTAAATACCATGCCGTGACCGTCGCTTCCTGAAAGCTCATTGGCAATGTTACTTAATTCTCTGGCATTCTCTTTAAGGTCGATTGCATATTTCTGCGCAGCCTCTGACATATCTGCCTTATATGTAGGAGTCTGACTGTTAGATTTCAGAACTCTGCCATATGTATTCTTTAATTGTGCTTTAGTGTGTGTATCGTACTTTGAGTTAGTCTTATGTCCATACTGGGCAAGATAATAGCTGTACACGCTGCTGATCATAACAGTCACCTCCTTGTCTGTAATAATCGGTAGAAAATGTAAGGAAATCCATTTCCTTATATATATCGTATGTTTTTGTACAAATATTATAATATGAAGTTCATTTTTTGTCACTATATTTTCTTTAAAAAAGTTGTTGACGAGTTGGAATGTACTGTGCTATATTAGAACGGCTATGGAAGCGGTCTTTTTTGCGTGCCTGAATTTCAACAACCCAACATTGATTAGGCGGGCAAAGAAACCAATTGGTGTTTTAACACCTACAAAAATAATAATTGGAGGTGGAAGTTGTGCGAGTAAAGATAACATTGGCATGTACTGAGTGTAAACAGCGCAATTACAACATGACTAAGGAAAAGAAAGCTCATCCAGACAGAATGGAAACAAAGAAGTATTGTAAGTTCTGTAAATCACACACATTACACAAGGAAACAAAGTAATTAGTACAGTGAGGAGTATTTCATGGGTGATACTGTAAAAGCTAAGAAGCAGAAAAAGAACTGGTTCAAAGGTTTAAAAGCTGAATTTTCAAAAATTATTTGGCCAGACCGTCAGTCGCTTACTAAGGAAACTGTAGCTGTATTGGCTGTGTCCGTATTATTAGGTGTAATCATTGCAGTTGTGGATTTAATTGTCCGCTTTGGAATTGAGTTCATTGTAAAATAAGGAATAGGTGATTGTATGGATGACGCAAAATGGTATGTAGTTCACACTTACTCAGGTTATGAGAACAAGGTGAAGGCTAACATTGAGAAGACAGTTGAAAACAGAAATCTTCACGATCAGATTCTTGAAGTTATCGTTCCACTTGAAACAGTAGTGGAGATTAAGGATGGCTCTAAGAAAGCTGCTCAGAAGAAAATGTTTCCTGGATACGTTCTTGTGAAGATGGTAATGAACGACGATAGTTGGTATGTTGTCAGAAACACAAGAGGTGTTACAGGGTTTGTTGGTCCTGGATCAAAGCCAGTACCACTTACACCAACAGAAATTAAGAATCTCGGCATAAGCCTTGAGGAAGAACAGGAAGTTAAGCCTGTTATCCAGTTCGCTGGCAAGGTCGGCGATAAGGTTATGATCCTCTCTGGTGCATGGGAAGATACAGTTGGTGAGATTACCAATATTAATGAGGGCAAGCAGTGCCTTACAATTAATGTTGAGATGTTCGGTCGTGAAACACCGGTCGAGATTGATTTCACAGATGTGAAGTTATTGTAAGAAGCAGTCCCGATCCTGGGACGTGGGAGACCAGAATGAATTTACTGTGTAAATTCATTCACAAGAATTGCACGATGGTCAATTCTTGAAGGATGGATGGCAGGGTAATATTATGATGGTCGCCAATTACCACATTTATTTTTAGGAGGTGCCAAAATGGCAAAGAAAGTAACAGGATATATTAAATTACAGATTCCTGCCGGCAAGGCTACACCAGCTCCACCAGTTGGTCCAGCACTTGGTCAGCACGGTGTTAACATCGTAGAATTCACAAAGCAGTTCAATGCTAAGACAGCAGATCAGGGAGATCTTATCATACCTGTAGTTATTACAGTTTATGCTGATAGAAGCTTCAGCTTTATTACAAAGACTCCACCTGCAGCAGTACTTCTTAAGAAGGCTTGCAACATTAAGTCAGGATCAGGCGTACCTAACAAGACTAAGGTTGCCACTATTAAGAGAGCAGAAGTTCAGAAGATTGCTGAGCTTAAGATGCCAGATCTTAACGCTGCATCTATCGAAGCAGCTACTTCTATGATCGAAGGAACAGCTAAGAGTATGGGTATCGTTGTAGAAGACTAATCTACATTTGATTCATGATTATTGTGGGAGGAAAGATAGAATCCTTCCGATATTACCACTAGGAGGTTTATAATGAAAAGAGGAAAGAAATACGTTGAGGCAGCCAAGAATATTGACCGCCAGACATTATATGAAGCAGCAGACGCTATCTCATTAGTAAAGAAGAACGCTACTGCTAAATTCGACGAGACAATCGAAGCACATATCAGAACAGGTTGTGATGGACGTCACGCTGAGCAGCAGATCAGAGGAGCTGTTGTTCTTCCACACGGAACAGGTAAGACTGTACGTGTATTAGTATTTGCTAAGGGTGCTAAGGCTGATGAGGCTCTTGCAGCTGGAGCAGATTTCGTTGGTGGCGAGGAGCTTATTCCTAAGATCCAGAACGATAACTGGTTCGAGTTCGACGTTGTTGTTGCAACTCCAGATATGATGGGTGTTGTTGGTCGTCTTGGTCGTGTACTTGGTCCTAAGGGATTAATGCCAAACCCTAAGGCTGGTACAGTTACTATGGATGTAACAAAAGCTGTTAATGATATCAAGGCTGGTAAGATCGAGTACAGACTTGACAAGACTAATATCATTCACGTGCCAATTGGTAAGGCTTCATTCACAGAGGAGCAGTTATCAGACAACTTCCAGGCTATTATGGATGCAATCGTTAAGGCTAAGCCATCTTCACTTAAGGGAGCTTATCTTAGAAGTGTAGTTCTCACTTCTACTATGGGACCTGGTGTTAAGTTAAGCACAGCCAAGTATGTGGGTTAATCAGATTTTTGATTAAAAACGGTTGACATTAATATATTTTGATAGTATACTATCAGCTTGTGAGCAGCATTTTGCTGTTAACATAATATTTTGCCGTAGACAGCAGGTCCGGATTCAGCATTACTGATGATGGTTAAAGGTAACACGCCTACCGAGGATTTAAGGATTTGATTAATTATTCCCTCTCTGTCGCTGGCAGAGAGGGTTTTGTTTGTAGGGAAACTATAGACGAATAATCTTCACTTAGGCAAAATCGCTTCTATATGAAGCAAGAATCTAACAGGAGGTAATTATTCATGGCTATTTTAAAGAATGTAGGCCTTAAGACATCTACTATCGATGAGATTAAAGATAACTTTGACGGCGCTCAGGGCGTTGTTGTAGTTAACTACAGCGGTCTTACAGTAGAACAGGATACACAGCTTCGTAAGCAGTTAAGAGAAGCTGGTGTGGTTTATAAGGTTTATAAGAACACTTTAGTAAAGAGAGTTGTTGCTGGAACAGAGTTCGAGCCAATTACTGATGCTCTTGAAGGAACTAATGCTATTGCATTCTGCAAGACAGATGCTACAGCACCTGCAAGAATATTAGCTAACTTTGCTAAGACAGCTAATGCTCTTGAGTTAAAGTGTGGCGTTGTTGAAGGAACATTCTACGATGCAGCAGGTATCGCTACAATCGCTACTATCCCTTCAAGAGAGGAACTTCTTTCAAAGTTACTTGGAAGTATCCAGTCACCTATTACAAACTTTGCTCGTGTTATTAAGCAGATTGCTGAGAAGAACGAGGAAGTTGCTTAATCAGTTTAACACTGAATTAACTATGAAAGCAGCATAGATACTCTTTCAATTTTAGAATAATATTAAAAAGGAGATTATAATAATGACAACACAGGAAATCATTGAAGTTATTAAAGGTTTATCAGTATTAGAGCTTAACGATTTAGTTAAGGCTTGTGAAGAAGAATTCGGCGTATCTGCAGCAGCAGGCGTTGTAGTTGCAGCAGCAGGTGCTGGCGCAGCAGCAGCTGAGGAGAAGACAGAATTTGATGTAGAGCTTACAGAAGCTGGAGATCAGAAGGTTAAGGTTATCAAGGTTGTTCGTGAAATCACAGGTCTTGGATTAAAGGAAGCTAAGGACGTTGTTGATGGCGCACCTAAGGTTGTTAAGGAGCAGGCTTCTAAGGAAGAGGCTGAGGAAATCAAGAAGAAGCTTGAAGAAGTTGGAGCTAAGGTTACTCTTAAGTAATTCACTTGATTGTTCTAATGAATATAATAAGAAAGACAGCGGGCCCTCACGGCTCCTGTCTTTTCTTTTTTCTATATATCACATCTTTATTTTATTATGCCAGCTATGGCAGAAACACTATTATCTTTATACAATTCTGAATATTCATGGAAATTTTCAAAAATCCCTTGACATATATATATCTTTGATGTACTATGGACAATGCACTATTGTGGTAAATTGTGCTTATTCTTTGCACATTTACTGATAATGTAATATATTAATGTGAAGAAAACTAAGGGGTGAAACGTCAATGGAGAAAAACAGATTACGCCCAATAACGTCGGGCAAGGCAATGCGTATGAGTTTCTCAAGACAGAAAGAAGTTCTTGAGATGCCTAACCTTATTGAGGTGCAGAAGGATTCTTACCAGTGGTTTTTGAATGAAGGCTTGAAAGAGGTCTTTGATGACATATCTCCAATTGCAGACTATAATGGAAGATTAAGTCTGGAATTCGTAGATTTTGCGTTATGTGAAGACGAAGTTAAGTATTCAATTGAAGAGTGTAAAGAAAGAGATGCTACATATGCAGCGCCTCTTAAGGTTACAGTAAGACTTCATAACAAAGAGACAGAAAGCATCAGCGAGCATGAGATTTTCATGGGAGACCTGCCATTAATGACTAAGACAGGTACATTTGTAATTAATGGTGCTGAACGAGTTATTGTCAGCCAGTTGGTACGTTCACCTGGTATTTATTATGATATACAGAAAGATAAGTATGGTAAGATTTTCTTGTACAGCTGTCAGGTAATTCCTAACAGAGGTGCATGGTTAGAGTATGAAACAGATGCTAATGATATATTCTACGTTAAGGTTGACCGTAATAAGAAGGTTCCTATTACTGTTCTTATCAGAGCATTAGGATTTGGTACTAATGCGGAGATTCTTGATATTTTTGGCGAGGAACCTAAGCTTCTTGCTACTATGGAGAAGGATACTTCTACTAACTATCAGGAAGGTATTCTTGAGCTTTATAAGAAGTTAAGACCAGGAGAACCATTATCTGTAGAGAGTGCTGAAGCACTTATTTCAGGTATGTTCTTTGACCCAAGAAGATATGATCTTGCACATGTAGGAAGATATAAGTTTAATAAGAAGCTTTCTTTCAAGAGCAGAATTACAGGACAGGTTCTTGCTGAGGATGTTGTTGATGAGAACGGAACTGTTATTGCAACAGCAGGTGAGAAGCTTACAAGAGAATCAGCACAGGCTATTCAGGATGCAGCTGTTCCTTCAGTATTCATTACTGTAGAAGTTAAGGCTGCTGATGGTACAGTATCTGACAGAGTTGTTAAGATTCTTTCTAACCGTGCGGTTGATATTACTAAATGGGTTGATATCAGCGAAGAAGAAGCTAAGGAGCTTGGTGTAACAGAGTATGTATACTATCCTGTTCTTGCACAGATTCTTGCTGAGAATGAATCTTTAGAGGATATTAAGGAAGCTATTACTAAGAATATTGCTGACCTTATTCCTAAGCATATTACAGTAGAAGATATTCTTGCTTCTATTAATTATAATATGCACCTTGAATATGGTGTTGGTACAAAGGATGATATCGATCACCTTGGAAACAGACGTATCAGAGCTGTAGGAGAACTTCTTCAGAACCAGTTCAGAATTGGTATCTCAAGAATGGAAAGAGTGGTCCGTGAGAGAATGTCTACACAGGATCTTAGCGGAATATCTCCACAGTCACTTATTAATATTAAGCCTGTAACAGCTGCTATTAAGGAATTCTTCGGAAGTTCGCAGTTGTCACAGTTCATGGATCAGAATAACCCTCTTAGTGAGATTACTCATAAGAGACGTCTTTCAGCCCTTGGTCCTGGTGGCCTTTCAAGAGATCGTGCAGGTTTCGAGGTTCGAGATGTACACTATACTCATTATGGTAGAATGTGTCCTATCGAGACTCCTGAAGGACCTAACATTGGTCTTATTAACTCTCTTGCATCTTATGCAAGAATTAATGAATATGGATTCGTTGAAGCTCCTTATCGTATTGTAGATAAGTCTGATCCTAAGAATCCAAGAGTTACTGATGAAGTGCGTTACTTCACAGCTGACGAGGAAGATGATTTCCATGTAGCACAGGCTAATGCTGAGATTGATGAGAATGGTTATTTTGTAAGAAATACTGTATCTGGACGTTACAGAGAAGAAACTTCTCAGTTCGATAAGAGCCAGATTGATCTTATGGATGTATCTCCTAAGATGGTATTCTCAGTTGCTACATCAATGATTCCATTCCTTCAGAATGATGACTGTACACGTGCCCTCATGGGTTCTAACATGCAGCGTCAGGCCGTACCTCTTCTTATGACAGAAGCTCCTGTTATCGGAACTGGTATTGAGAATAAGACTGCTGTTGACTCAGGCGTATGTGTAGTTGCAGAGGCTGATGGTGTTGTTCTTTCTTCTGAATCTAACAAGATTGTTATCAGAGAAAAGGATGGCAAGGCGCGCGAATACAAGCTTACTAAGTTCTCAAGAAGTAACCAGAGTAACTGCTATAACCAGAGACCTATTGTTTTCAAGGGTGATGAGGTTAAGGCAGGAGATGTTATTGCTGATGGTCCATCTACATCTAATGGTGAGATTGCCCTCGGTAAGAACCCTCTTATCGGTTTCATGACTTGGGAAGGTTATAACTACGAGGATGCTGTACTTCTTAGTGAGCGTCTCGTAAGAGATGATGTGTATACATCTATTCATATTGAAGAATATGAGACAGAAGCAAGAGATACTAAGTTAGGACCTGAAGAGATTACAAGAGATCTTCCTTCAACAGGTTCAGACGCTGTAAAGGATCTTGATGAGAATGGTATTATCCGCGTTGGTGCTGAGGTAAGAGCCGGAGATATTCTTGTTGGAAAGGTTACTCCTAAGGGAGAGACAGAGCTTACTGCTGAAGAGAGACTTCTTAGAGCCATCTTTGGTGAGAAAGCAAGAGAAGTAAGAGATACTTCACTTAAGGTACCTCATGGTGCTTATGGTATCGTCGTTGCTGTTAAGACATTTACAAGAGAGAACGGAGATGAACTCTCACCAGGAGTTAACAAATCTGTTCGTATATATATTGCACAGAAGAGAAAGATTGGCGTTGGTGATAAGATGGCTGGTCGTCATGGTAACAAGGGTGTCGTTTCAAGAGTACTTCCTGTTGAAGATATGCCATTCCTTCCTAATGGCCGTCCTCTTGATATCGTACTTAACCCACTGGGCGTTCCTTCACGAATGAACATTGGACAGGTCCTTGAGATTCATTTGAGTCTTGCTGCCAAGGTACTTGGATTTAACATTTCTACACCAGTATTCGATGGTGCAGATGAGAATGATATTATGGATACTCTTGATATGGCAAATGCTTATGCTAACCATCCATTCGATGATGAAGAGCTTGCAGCCCAGAAGGCTGAGGCTGAGAAGAATGGCGAAGAATATCCTGAGGATATGGTTACATTTACAGCACAGTATAAAGATGTTCTTAATAAAGAGGTATTTGATTACCTTTCAGAACACAGAGATCACAGAGCTGAGTGGAAGGGTGTTCCAATCGGCCGTGATGGTAAAGTAAGACTTAGAGATGGTAGAACAGGTGAGTACTTCGACAGCCCTGTAACTATCGGATTCATGCATTACTTAAAGCTTCATCATCTTGTTGATGATAAGATTCATGCACGTTCAACTGGTCCTTACTCACTTGTAACTCAGCAGCCACTTGGTGGTAAGGCTCAGTTCGGTGGACAGAGATTCGGAGAGATGGAAGTTTGGGCACTTGAGGCTTATGGTGCTGCTTATACTCTTCAGGAAATCCTTACTGTTAAGTCTGATGATGTTGTAGGACGAGTTAAGACTTACGAAGCTATTATTAAGGGTGAGAATATTCCTGAACCAGGAGTTCCAGAATCATTCAAGGTTCTTCTTAAGGAACTTCAGTCACTCGCACTTGATGTTAGAGTTCTTGATCAGGACAACAATGAAGTCAGACTTCTTGAGAGTTCTGAATATGAAGTTACTGATTTCAAGAAGGTTCTTGATGAAGGTAATGGATACAGAAGAAACAGCAGAGAGGAAGAGGCAGAGTACAAGGCTGGCGGTATGTCAACAGTTACTCTTAATGAAGATGGAACAGAAGATGCTGTAGATTCAGATGATGGTGCTGATTTTGATATGGCCGATGATTTTGATGACGATTACGGCGATGGCAATTCAGATGAATATTAATTAGAAGGGAGCACTATAATGGCAGAAGAAATTAAATCAAATAAGTCAATGAAATTTGATAAGATTCAGATTAAGCTTGCTTCTCCTGAGAATATTTTGGAGTGGTCTCATGGTGAGGTTACCAAACCTGAAACAATTAACTATAGAACACTTAAGCCAGAAAAGGACGGACTTTTCTGCGAAAGAATATTTGGTCCTAGCAAGGACTGGGAGTGCCACTGCGGTAAGTATAAGAAGATTAAGGACAAGGGTATTGTCTGCGATAAATGTGGTGTTGAGGTTACTAAGGCCAGCGTAAGAAGAGACCGTATGGGTCATATCCATCTTGCTGCACCAGTATCTCACATCTGGTACTTCAAGGGTATTCCTAGCCGCATGGATCTCATTCTTGATATTGGTCCTAAGAACCTTGAAAAGGTATTATATTTTGCTTCATATATTGTAATTGATCCAGGTGAAACAGATATTCCTTTCAAGAAGATTCTTTCAGAGACTGAATACAGAGAACTCTGTGAGCAGTACGGAAGCAAGGCTTTCCGTGTTGGTATGGGAGCTGAGGCAATCCTCGAGCTCCTCCAGATGGTTAACCTTGAAGAAGAAGAAGTAAGACTTAAGGAAGAACTTGCTAACACTACTTCTCAGAAGGCTGCCAGACTTATAAAGAGAATTGAAGTTGTTGAAGCATTTAAGAATGCAGGAACTAAGCCTGAGTGGATGATTCTTACAGAAATCCCTGTAATTCCACCAGATTTAAGACCTATGGTTCAGCTTGATGGTGGACGTTTTGCAACTTCAGATCTTAATGATCTTTACAGAAGAATTATTAACAGAAATAACAGACTTGCAAGACTTCTTGAGCTTGGAGCTCCTGAAATTATTGTACGTAACGAGAAGAGAATGCTTCAGGAAGCTGTTGATGCTCTTATCGATAATGGACGTAGAAATGGTCGTCCAGTAACAGGTCCTGGTAACAGAGCACTTAAGTCTTTATCAGATTTATTAAAGGGTAAGCAGGGACGTTTCAGACAGAACCTTCTTGGTAAGCGAGTTGACTACTCAGGACGTTCAGTTATCGTAGTAGGACCAGAACTTAAGATTTACCAGTGTGGTCTTCCTAAAGAGATGGCTATTGAGTTATTCAAGCCATTTGTTATGAGAGAGCTTGTAAGACGTAATCTTGCAGATAATATTAAGAAAGCTAAGAAGAGCGTAGAACATCTTGAGCCAGAAGTATGGGATGTACTTGAAGACGTTATTAAAGAGCATCCAGTTATGCTTAACCGTGCTCCTACACTTCACAGACTTGGTATTCAGGCTTTCGAGCCAATTCTTGTAGAAGGTAAGGCTATTAAGCTTCATCCACTTGTATGTACAGCGTTCAATGCCGATTTCGATGGTGACCAGATGGCTGTCCATCTTCCGCTTTCTGTTGAGGCTCAGGCTGAGTGTAGATTTATGCTTCTTTCACCTAACAACCTTCTTAAGCCATCTGATGGTGGTCCTGTTGCCGTTCCTTCACAGGATATGGTACTTGGTATTTACTACCTTACACAGGAAAGACCAGGTGCAAAGGGTGAGGGCAAGATTTTCAAGAGCATTAATGAAGCAGTTCTTGCTTATGAGAATGGTATAATTACATTACATGCCAAGATTATGGTTCATGTAACTAAGAATGTTAACGGAGAAGAGCTTTCAGGTAATATTGAGTCTACACTTGGAAGACTTATATTTAATGAGATTCTCCCTCAGGATTTAGGATATGTTGACAGAAGCAAGGAAGAGAATTTATTACTTCCAGAAGTTGATTTCCATGTAGGAAAGAAGCAGCTTAAGGATATCTTACAGCATGTTATCAATACTCATGGTACTACAACAACTGCAGAGGTTCTTGATGATATCAAGGCTATGGGTTATAAGTACTCTACCAGAGCTGCCATGACTGTTTCTATTTCTGAGATGACAGTGCCACCAGTTAAGAAGCAGCTTCTTGCTGAGGCAGAAAAGAAAGTTGAACAGATTACTGTTAAATATAACAGAGGTCAGGCTACTGACGAGGAAAGACATAAGAATGTTATCCGCGTATGGCAGGAGACTGATGATAAGATTAAGGATGCCCTTCTTCAGGGTCTTGATAAATATAACAACATCTTCATGATGGCTGACTCAGGTGCCCGTGGTTCTAACCAGCAGATTAAGCAGTTAGCAGGTATGCGTGGTTTGATGGCTGATACATCAGGTAACACTATCGAACTTCCTATCAAGTCAAACTTCCGTGAAGGTCTTGATGTTCTGGAATACTTTATTTCAGCTCACGGTGCCCGTAAAGGACTTTCAGATACAGCCCTTCGTACAGCCGATTCAGGATACCTTACAAGAAGACTTGTTGATGTTTCTCAGGATCTTATTATCAGAGAGACAGATTGTAGCGCAGGTAAGCAGATACCTGGTATGTATGTTTACTCATTTGTTAATAACAGAGCTACTAACTCAAGTGATGCCAAGGAAGATATCCTTGAGCCATTACAGGAGCGTATTACAGGAAGATACTTAGCTGAGGATATTGTTGACCCGGCTACAGGCGAGGTTATTGTTGAAGCTAACCATCTTGTAACTCCTAAGAGAGCAGAAGCTATAATTAAGACTGGTGTTGATAAGGTTAAGATTAGAACAATCCTTACTTGCCGTTCACACATTGGTGTATGTGCTAAATGTTATGGAACTAACATGGCAACTGGTCAGACTGTTCAGGTTGGTGAAGCTGTTGGTATTATCGCAGCCCAGTCAATCGGTGAGCCTGGTACACAGCTTACTATGAGAACATTCCATACAGGTGGTGTTGCCGGTGATAACATTACTCAGGGTCTTCCTAGAGTAGAAGAGCTTTTCGAGGCAAGAAAGCCTAAGATGCTTGCTGTACTTGCTGAGTTTGGCGGAACTGTAAGTATTGTTAAGACTGAGAAGAAGACTGAAATCGTTATAACTGATGATGAAGGTAATTCAAAGGCTTATCCATTATCTAAGGATACAAGAGAAAAGGTTGTTGAAGGACAGGTTGTTGCTAAGGGTGAGGAAATCACAGAGGGTTCTGAGAATCCACATGATATCGTAAGAATCCTTGGCGTAAGAGCTGTTCAGGATTATCTCCTTCGTGAAGTTCAGAAGGTTTACCGTATCCAGGGTGTTGATATCAATGATAAGCATATTGAGCTTATCGTTCGTCAGATGCTTAAGAAGATAGTTGTTGATGAAGCTGGAGATTCTAAGTTCCTTCCAGGATCACAGGTTGATACAATTGAGTTCCAGGAAGTTAATGAGAGACTTGAGGAAGAAGGAAAGACACCTGCTACAGGTACTCCGATTATCCTTGGTATTACTAAGGCTTCACTTGCTTCTACATCATTTATGTCAGCTGCCTCATTCCAGGAGACAACTAAGGTTCTTACAGATGCAGCTATTAACGGAAAGATTGATCCACTTATTGGTCTTAAAGAGAACGTTATTATTGGTAAACTTATCCCTGCCGGTACAGGTATGAAGCGTTATCAGGATATCAAGATCAGTTCTACAGATAACTACATTG